>Ga0315288_10000051_pt1 | contig 118774 bp, 116 predicted proteins | sample YL17G11_20_MG_FD_203454 | JGI IMG/M metagenome (GOLD analysis project Ga0315288, IMG submission 203454) | Sediment microbial communities from Yellowstone Lake, YNP, Wyoming, USA - YL17G11_20 | ecosystem: Environmental > Aquatic > Freshwater > Lake > Sediment | place: USA: Wyoming | collected... | reverse complement strand
CACCTCCAACTTACATAGCCACCTACCTGCCCTTTACACCCAATGAATCCGAGTAACGCTCGCCACCTCCGTATTACCGCGGCTGCTGGCACGGAGTTAGCCGTGGCTTCTTCTCTAGGTACCGTCAACCCAGACTTACGCCTGGACTTCTTCCCCATCGAAAGAGGTTTACGATCCGAAGACCTTCATCCCTCACGCGGCGTCGCATAGTCAGACTTTCGTCCATTGCTAAATATTCTCGACTGCAGCCTCCCGTAGGAGTTGGGGCAGTGTCTCAGTCCCCATGTGGCTGACCACCCTCTCAGGCCAGCTACCCGTCAAAAGCCTTGGTAGGCCATTACCCCACCAACTAGCTGATAGGACGCGAGCTCATCTCTAAGCAACGACTTTTAAGGGCCGTCTTTACCCCTTGACACTTTTGTCTCAAGGGACACATCGGGTCTTACCCTCACTTTCGCAAGGCTATCCCCGTCTTAGAGGTAAATTACTCACGTGTTCCTCACCCGTTTGCCGCTATATCCTTTTTCCCTTGACAGATCCACCTTGCGGTCTCACCATCTTAAGAAAAAGGATATCGCTCGACTTGCATGCCTAATCCACGCCGCCAGCGTTCACTCTGAGCCAGGATCAAACTCTCCAAAAAAATTTCAGATAAGCTTGTATAATGGCTCTTAAAAAAACTCTGCTTGCTTTTTGTTACCTCACTTTTCACTTGGCTATTTAATTATCAAAGAACACTGTTTCAAGAAATCTATTACTGCATACACCCGGCCTTATCGGATAGGCCGCACCTTGCCTTATTGTATGGCAAGTACGCCAACTGTTGTGGCGGTGTTTCGCTTTCTGCGAAAATAAAAAAGGCGTCCCGAAGCAAATCGGGACGCCTAAATAAAGCGCCTTCTGTTCGGAATTTAATATTTACCCAAAATTGTCAATATCGCTATTGATTTTCTTCACAATATATGCGCCTGAGATAATAATCGCTCTTCTCAAGATGCTAAAATATAACAAATAAAAGCCACTTTGTCAAGTATTTTTTTATAATTTAAAAAACAAACTCCATATATTGCATTTACTTAGCGATGAGCTCCGTAATCTTAAATATCGGAAGGAATAATGCAATAACTATACCTCCGACAAAAATACCCAAAAGGGCGATAACCATAGGTTCGATTAAGCTAGTCAGGCCTGCCACCATAGCATCAACCTGTTCATCGTAAAAATCGGCAATTTTGGATAACATTTTCTCAAGTTGACCAGTCTGCTCTCCTATGCTAATCATCCGGCAGACCATCGGGGGAAAAACCCCGCTTTTTGAAAGTGGCCCAAAAAGGGACTCACCGTCGCGCACTGCCGTACGGCAATTGATTACTGCTTCCTCTATCACTCTATTGCCCGAGGTTTTGCTGACAATATCCAAGGCATTAAGGATAGTTACGCCGCTTTTTACTAACGTAGAAAAGGTACGCGAAAATTTGGCTATAGCTACCTTGCGGAAAAGTTGCCCTAATACCGGAAGCCTTAATTGCTGTTTATCAAAATTATAGCGGCCTTTCTTAGTATTGATATACCTTTGAAAAATAAAACCTCCTACAACTAATACAATAATCATCATCCAAAAATATTTAGTTAACACATCGCTTATCCCTATCAGTATCAAGGTGGGTAAAGGCAAGGTCCCACCTAACATGGCAAATATGCCTTTAAAGGTTGGGACTACTTTCAATAAAAGAAGGGCAGTAATCAATATAGCCATAGTTATAACTACTGCAGGATAAATTAAACTGGAAGTAATTTTTCTGGCTAAGGCTGCTGTTTTTTCTAGATAGGCTGCTAACCTATCCAGAATCTCATCAAGCATACCAGAAGCTTCCCCTGCCCTAGTCATATTAATAAAAAGGTCGGAAAATATAGCGGGGTGTTTAGCCAAGGCATCGCAGAAACTGGTACCGGCTTCGATGTCCTGGCGCACATTGATAACTACGCTCTTCAAAACATGATTCTCAATTTGTTCTCCTAATATGCCTAGCGATTGGACCAAGGGTATACCGGCATCAATCATAGTAGCTAACTGGCGGGAAAAGATAACCAGATCATCAAGTTTGACCTTTCTATCTTTTGTCTTTTTAGTTTTCAGGGCCTTAGCCGTTAACTCTTTAATAGCAACAACTATTAATTCCCTGTTATGCAAGGCATTGACAACTTCAGTTTCTGAATTACCTTCTAATATCCCTATGACGCTATGACCGTTTTTATCCTTGGCGCTATACTCATAAGTGCTCATAGTTTATCCACCACCTTTAAGAAAGTTTCTACTACTTTAGGGTCAAATTGTTTACCGCTATTCTGTTTTATCTCAAAAATTGCTTCTTCTTTAGTAAAGGGGGTTTTTCTATAGGCGCGGGCTGAGCGCATAGCATCATAGGCATCAGCTAGATTAGTTATCCTTGCACCCAAAAGTATCTCATCTTGGCGCCTACCTTCAGGATACCCCGAACCGTCGTAATGCTCATGATGCTGTCGGACCAGCTCGGTCACGCCTCCAAGAAATGTCAGTGGTTGCAAAATCTGGGCTCCGATTGCCGGATGTAGTTTTACCTTATCCCATTCTTCTTTATCTAAAGCAGCGGGTTTGGTTAAAACATTATCCTGAATACCGATCTTTCCTAAATCGTGCAGCTCACAGGCCTCTCTGATTGCTTCCTTATCGTTAAAAGATAGGCCCATCTCACTAGCAATAGCTAAAGCATATTTTACCACATTTTCGGAATGGCTGTGAGTATAATGATCGCGGGCATCGATAGCCTGAGCCAAGGCCTTAATGGTACGTAGATACGTAGAACGTAAATCTTCGTAAAGCCGGGTTAAATTCCTGGCGGATTCTTCTATTCTCCTAGCCAAAAGATTATTTTGTTTTTGTAAGTCGACATTGTGTTCCTGCAAACTTTGGGCCAGCTTTTGATGGGCAACCATTAACGTCCTTAATTCTATGCCGCTTCTCACTAAGAAAAAAAGCCTATCTGAATTAATCGGCAAGTTTATAAAATTATAGACTCCCAGCCCGCTAGTTTCTCTGAGCGCCTCAAGAACATTTTCTTTTATCAGAAGAATGATAATGGCATTGGGGTCTCTTTTCTTTAACCCTTTTATTAAAGAGCCTGCCTCTAAATCCCCCATACCGAATTGAACTATAACTATCTCAAAATTTTGTTTTTCAAAAATATCCAAGCCGCTTTTTCCGTTGTTTTCTAATTGCATAGAGTATCCGCCGTCTAAAGTTAATTTATCCTCCAAGCCCTTAGCCAGCACTTCATCATCGCAGATTAAGAGAATTTTTTTGCCTTCGCTCATAGCTTTTATTCTTCGGTAGTGACCCTAAGCGCCTCTTCTAAAGGGATCAGTCCCTCTTTTACCTTCAGGAAGGCATCGTCCCTTAAAGTCACCATTCCGCACTTTTCTACGGCATACTGCTTGATTTTGTCTATTGATTCTTTCTTGATAATCATCTCGCGTATATTATCATCAATCATAATTGTTTCCAGAGTCGCTATTCTACCATAAAATCCCGTATTATTACAATACTTACAGCCCTTAGCTGCATAGAAGATTACCTTTTCTTTATCCCTAAAGCCGACTTTTTCTAAAAAATCTTTGGGCATATCCACGGCGGTCCTGCATTTAAGGCAAAGTTTACGGCAGAGCCTTTGCGCGCAAAGCATAATAAGGCTAGAGGAAATCAAAAACGACTCAATACCCATATCAATAAGGCGGGTAATACTGGAGATGGCATCGTTGGTGTGCAGAGTAGATAATACCAGTTGTCCGGTTAATGAAGCCTTAATAGCGATATCGGCAGTTTCGGCGTCCCTAATTTCACCGATCATAATCACATCCGGGCTTTGCCTTAATATCGCGCGTAGGCCCGAAGCGAAGTCTAGGCCTATCTCTGGCCTCACAGGAAGTTGCGTAATCCCCTCAATTTGGTATTCAACGGGGTCTTCAATAGTAACAATATTTCTGACTGGGGTATTTAGTTGGTTTAATATCGAATATAGGGTTGTGGATTTACCTGAGCCCGTAGGGCCGGTTACTAGAATCATTCCGAAAGGCTTGGCTATTGCTTCTTTAAAAATACTAATCGGCCTTTCAGAGAACCCTAATTTATCTAAACCGATAGATAAATTGGTCTTGTCAAGCAAACGTAAAACAAACTTTTGGCCGAATGTCGTGGGTAGGCCCGACACGCGGAAATCTATTTCCCGGTTTTCGAATTTTACTTTAAACCGGCCATCCTGAGGAATGCGGTTTTCCGTGATGTCGAGGTTAGAGATTATTTTAACTCTGGCGATGACCGCATTCTGATTAATTTTAGGAAGTTTGAATACGTCGTGTAATGCCCCGTCTATACGGTATCGAATACGCAGGCAATCCTGTTCCGGCTCAATATGGATATCCGAAGCGCGTTTCTTTAATGCCTGGGTAAGTATTAAATCAACCAATTTGACTATGGGGGGTTTTTCGCTTTCCTTAATTGCGCTGGATAACTCTATTTCTTCCTGCTTAATGAATTCTACGTCTCTCTTGCCTGCTTCTGGCGATGGGGCAAGAGAAGCTTCCTCTAAAATCTGTCTCATGTCTTTAGACTCTAAATGATACTGGGCTTCGATACTTCTGGATATTTCGCTTTCCGAGCTTAAAACCGTATCGATATTACAACCGGTCAGCGCCTTTAAATCATCCAAGGCAAAGATATTTAAAGGATCGGCCATAGCTACGGTGAGGGTATTGCCCATACGAGATAAAGGAATTACATTATATTGCTTAGCCATGCGCTCCGGGATTAGCTCGATAATCTCCTGATCAAATTTATATTTGGTAAGATGCAAAGTGGGTATGTAAAGCTGTTCTGAAAACAAAGATAATAAATCGTCCTCTGAAATAGCCCCCTGCTCAACAAGCACCCTTCTTAAAGGAATCTGTTTTTCTTTCTGTGTCTGGATTGCCCTGTCTAGCTGCTCTTTAGCTATGCGCTTACTCTTCACCAATATTTCAATTATATTTTCTTTTAAAGTCTGCATGGTTTTGTTCTTAGTTCTTATTCATCGGCGGCGGTGACACGCAAAACTTCCTCCAAGGAAGTCAGGCCTTTTAATGCCATATCAATGCCTTCTTCTCTTAAGGTCTTCATGCCTTCCTTGCACGCCTGCTGTTTAATAAAATGCTCCTGAGGCCGATCCAAAATTAATTCCCTTAAAGAAGAACTTAAAATTAAAATCTCGGCTATTCCCAGCCTACCGGAATAACCGCTATTAAAACATTGGGTACAGCCTTTTCCGCGGAAGAATTCGGGCTTTTTATTTGAATCTGTATGTATTTTTAAATTATCTATCAGCTCTTTTTTCACAATATAAGATTCTTTGCAATATGGGCAAATTTTTCGTACCAATCTCTGGGCTGCTATGCAGGCCAGAGAAGAATTAATCAGGTATGGCTCAATACCCATATTTATTAAACGCACAATCGCGCCACTTGCCGTAGTGGTATGCAAGGTAGAAAGCACCAAGTGGCCTGTGAGCGCGCTTTTAATAGCTATATCCACGGTTTCAAAATCGCGAATTTCACCAATCATAATGATGTTGGGGTCTTGTCTTAATATCGAACGTAAGGCGCTGGCAAAGGTTAAGCCTATCTCTGGCCTTGCTGTTACCTGGTTTATACCTTCCAATTGGTATTCTACGGGGTCCTCTACGGTAACTAAATTTTTTTCCGGGCTATCTGCAAATTTTAATATTGAATACAAGGTTGTGGTTTTTCCTGAGCCAGTTGGGCCGCAAACCAACAGCATGCCATGGGGAAGCTTAGCGATTTTTTTCAATTTACTAATGGCCTCTTGGGCGAAACCCAATTTTTCTATATCCAACGTAGCAGTAGATTTATCCAAGATACGGATGGCTGCCTTCTCTCCGGTAGCAGAAGGAAGAATTGAGACACGAAAGTCTATGCTTCTTCCTAATAGCCTTGCCTTAAATCTGCCATCCTGCGGCACCCTGTGTTCTGCAATATTTAGGTTTGATATAACCTTAATTCTGGAAACAATCGGGGCATGCATATTTTTAGGGGGAGCCCGTTGTTCATATAATACTCCGTCGATGCGAAAACGTACCCTTAACTTTCTTTCTAACGGCTCAATCAAAATATCCGAAGCCTTTTTCTTTACGCCTTCCTCTAAAAGCATATTGGTAACATTGATTATCGGGGCTTGTCTACTGATACTGTCTAACTCCTGATCTGCGGGTAAAATCTCCCGCTCCTCCTTAACCAGCTCTATGGAAGAAGTAGACATTTCTTTCATGATATTATCAATGACGCCTCCGGTAACATCCGGATAGGAAAGTTCCACGGTCTGCAAAATATCTTGGCTGGTAGAAATTATGGGATTTATTTTATAACCCGTAAGGGATTCGACGTGGTCAATGGCAAATATATTCAAAGGGTCTGCCATGGCAAGGGTAACCGTGTCTCCCATTTTAGAAACAGGGATTATCTGATAATGAAAAGCAATATCGACGGGAATAATCTTGGTGACTTCCGGGTCTATTTTAAAACGTTTTAAATCAATGAGGGGAAATCCCAAACCTTCGCTAAGCGCAGTAGCCAATTCCGATTCTTTAACAAAATTTAACTCAACTAAAATATCACTCAGCCTGCCGCCTTTAGCTTCCTGAAGTTTAATAGCGGTATCTAGCTGTTCCTGAGTAATAAGTTTTTTATTAATTAGTACTTCGGTGAGATGATCTTTTAGGGAAGCCATTGTCCATCCACGTGTTAATCTTTATCTTTATAATATTTTTCTATTACACGCTTGATATCGGAAGAGGTAGAGACAAATGTTTGAACATTGCACCCAGACAATAACTCCACATCTTCAATAGCCTGGACATTTAAAGGATTAGACATAACGATAGTGAGATTATTTCCGATTTTATCTATGGGCACAAGCATATACTGCCGCGCTACTCTTGCAGGAATGATGTCAATAATATCGGGGTTAATTTCGTAGTTGCTCAAAGGCAAATAGGGAAACCCGTATTGAGCAGTCAAAGCCTGGGCGATATCTTCTTCTTTGGCATAACCCAATTCTACTAATATCTCGCCTATTAAGCCGCCTTTTTCTTTTTGAATCTTTAAGGCGTTATCTAACTGCGATTGGTCAACCAAACCCTGCTCAATCAACAATTCACCTAACTGGCTTTTGAGTATTCTTCTGATAGGCATATGTCTTAACTTAAGGCTTTATTGCCACCCTGCTGCTTTACTTGATCTACTAAATCTTTGGCTTTATCGATTAGTTCCTCTGATTCTATGCCATCAAGAGGGTTTTCGCTCACTGCGACACTTACAGTCAGCCTCTTATTGACGTCAGCCTCTTCCTGAAAGGCAAACTCTATTTTTTTTCTGATCTCCCCGGCAATCTCTTTGGCCTGACGCTTAGTCTTCTCCGGTAAAACAATTGCGAATTCCTTATCTCCGAATCTGGCTACCTGGTCGATATCGGTAACCGAACCCTTAATGAGATGGCTCATCTTTTTCAATACTGCCTCGCTCTGTAACGAGCCAAACTTATTTTGATAAGCCGCGAAATCATCAATATCTATCAAAACAAAAGCACAAGGCCTTTGATAAGCAATAGCCCTTTTTATCTCTGACTGTAGGCTGTTGCGGATAAACGCCTGATTATATAAACCCGTCAAGGCATCCTTAATCTCCAGTTTCTCAATTTTGTGTAATAATCTGTCGTTTTCTACGGCAATGGTTATCTGCTTGGCGAATATATCCAACAATTCTATATTATCTTTCTTATAAATAAATTCTTCCCGGCTATTGGCAATACCTAAAATGCCGATGATTTTTTTTCTCTGTATTACCGGGATGGCCAAGGTATTCTTCATGCCGAACTTCTCGGAGAAATCTCCTACTAAGCCTTCTCCCAGTGGATTTTCTTTATCTAATATTAAAGGTGAGGCGGTATGAATAAGCTTATTAAATATACTTGAGTCCGGGACAATTTTAAGTTTTAAAAGGTGTTCTGCATTCAGGCCATCTGCGGCACTAACCGAAAAAAGAGCCTGGTCTTCTTCTCTAAAAAGCAGATATGCCACATCCGAATCGGCTAAGAGGCGGGATTTCTCTATGGTAAGCTTAATAATATTATCCAGGCTTACCCCTTGGGTAATTAAAGAGCTGATCTGCAAAAGATTAGAAAGCACAAATACGCGTTTTTGTATTTCCAGGTTTATTTCGTTAGTTTTTTCGCTATAACTCGTTAATTCATCCATATTGCTGCGGATACGTTGGGTAAGCATATTCAGGGAATCTCCCAAATCCCCTACTTCGTCTTCGCGGGTAGTTTCTACGCGCCGGGCAATATCTCCGGCAGCAATTAATTTAGCCTCTGTGGTAACAGAAATCACCCGGTCAAATACTTCTTTTATGACAAATAAACCGATAACGGCGATAAAAACACTTACCGCTATAGAAACGATTATATCAATTTTAAAGCCTATGCGCGGTATAATATAATTGGAAACCAGATAAATACAGACTAAAAGCGGCAGGACAGACATCAAGGAAAAGGAAATCTTTAGCTTATATTTAAGGCCTTGCGAAGCTAAGGAGAGTTTTTTTTCGTTTTTTGGCATCTTGACCTCCATTTAATTTAAAATTATACCTTCTATCTCATTATAACGCAACAGTTTTATTCAATTGCGCCAATAATGCGCCCTTATTAACCCCTACGTCCAGAAAATCCCATGGTAGAATTTCTTCTTGGGACTTTCTCTTTAGATAAAAGTTAGGATCAATTTTTTCTCTACGGAATGCCTCCAGCCATTTATCTAAAACGAAATGTTCATCCCAGGCATCGAATCTGGCTCGGTTGGTAAAGGCACTAGCTATAACAGGGCTTAGCCTTCGGTCACCCCGAGAAAGTATACCTTCTAGCCAACTTAAATAACAATTGTGAAAACTTATTTTAATCTTGGGGTTTTTTATCTTTTTTTTAAGATAATCACGTTTATATTTTATGCTTTCTATATCCTCCATCTTAAACCACTGAAAAGGAGTGTGGGGTTTAGGGATTAAAGTATTTATGCTCAAATTTACCCAAGCTGGCCTCTGATTGACTTCTTTCTTAAGGTTAGAAACTTCACTGGCGAATTTTATAATGGCATCTAAATCACTTTCATCTTCGGAAGGCACACCGACCATAAAGTACAGTTTTATGCGTTGCCATCCTAAGACGTATGCCTTTTCTATGGCTTTTAAAAATTCTGCGATATTAAAATCTTTATGCAAAATCCCGCGCAGCCTCTGTGTAGCTGCTTCAGGGGCAAAAGTAAGCCCGGTCTTTTTGACCGAGGCTATCAGAGAAGAAATATCCCCTAGGATATTTTTAGGTTTTAGCGAAGGCAAAGATATATTAATGTTCTTGTTTTTAAATATATCCAATAATTGCCTGACTAATTTTTCAATATCCGGATAATCGCTTATCGATAACCCCCCTAAAGACATCTCTTCATACCCGGTCTCTTGAGAAATTCCAGATGCCAGTTTAATGATATTTTCTATTTTTCTTTTTCGGAAAGGATAGTATTGCTGTCTGGCTTGGCAAAAAAGGCAATCATTAGGACAACCCCGCATCAGTTCTATGGTCACATGGTCATGTACCAACTCTAAATAAGGAACCAGCCAATGAGTAGGAAAATATGCGCTATCTAAGTCTTTTACAAAGCGTTTTTTAATGCGGGCGGGTGCGGCTGCATGGTTTGGTTTAAATTCCTCTATTTTTCCTTCTCTGTCGTATTTTACCTCGTACAAGGAAGGCACATATACGCCTTCGATACCGGCAAATAAAACCAGTAATTCTTTTTTGCTGATTTTAGCAGCTTTAAATTTTTCTTTGTGTTTACGATAAACATCGATTATTTCTAAAATGGCTTCTTCTGCTTCTCCAATCACAAAAAGATCAAAAAATTCATGCATCGGCTCAGGATTAAGGGCGCAGGGCCCGCCGGCGATAACCAAAGGATAATCCTGATTACGCAAAGAGGACTTAAGGGGAATCTTTCCTAAGTCTAATATGTTTAATACATTGGTATAGCCTAACTCATACCCTAAAGAAAAACCGATGATGTCAAACCCTGCAAGTGCCTCTTTAGATTCTAAAGACAGGATCTCCAGATTTCTTTGCCGCAGGATATTCTCCATTTCTATGGCAGGGGAAAAAAATCTTTCGCAGGCAACATCCTCAATTCCGTTTAATATGCCATAAAGGATACGTATCCCTAAATTAGACATTCCCAGTTCATACAACTCAGGGAAACATAAGGCAAATTTTATATTGGCCTTGTCGAAATCTTTTTTCGAAATATTCCACTCCTGTCCGATGTAACGCGCAGGTTTGTTAACTTGTAATAGAATGTCTTCTAACATATTTCTAAAATTGTTTTAAGTTACAGGCCACAGGCTTCAAGCTTGCAGCGTGTGGCTTGAGACGTGCGGCATTATTAAAATACCGTCCTGGTTTTATCTATGTTCACCAATATCCCTAAGGCTATAAAAGTAACGACTACGGATGATCCGCCGTAGCTCATTAAAGGCAGGGGTAACCCCACTACCGGCGCCAGTCCTAAATTCATGGCAATATTAATAAAGATTTGTATACCTAGCATTAAAGATATACCAAATGCTAACAACCTTCCGAAATGATCCTGCGTGCGTACGGCTATACGCATGCCTTCTTTTACCAGGAGATAATATAAGACCAATAAAATAATGCTGCCGATTAAACCCCATTCTTCGGCAAAGGTTGCGAAAATAAAATCCGTATGGGCTTCAGGCAAAAAACGTAACTGGCTTTGCGTACCTGCCAACCACCCCTTCCCGAGGAATCCTCCGGATCCAATGGCTATCTTAGATTGAATTACCGTATAACCGGCACCTAAAGGATCAATATTGGGGTCTAAAAATACAAGCAATCTTTCTTTCTGATAGTCCCTTAAGAAATGCCACAAGATGGGTAATAACAAGCAGCCGATGCAAGAGAATAATAATATATGCCTTAATTTTATCCCGGAAAGATATAACATAGAAATAAAAATCAGAAAAATTATCATGCCGCTTCCTAAGTCTGGCTGTTCAATAATAAGAATTACGGGTATCCCTACAAATATAAGCGGTAAAATCAAGGCCCCTAATATTCCCAGCCTCGATGTCCTTAATGCCACGTCATGAACTGATTTAGTGCTAAAATATCTAGCCAGAAAAATAACAATAATTATTTTTACCAACTCCGAAGGCTGAAAATTAAACCAGATAATTTTTAACCAACGTTGGGCACCTAAACGGACTACCCCTAATACAAAAACTAAAAGCAGCAAAAATATTGCTAAGGCATATAAAAAATAAGTGGAATCCCAGAGCTTGCGATAGTTAAAATTCGCAAAGCAAAAAAACAGAACTAATCCTAAAATAACCCAAACCAACTGACGTTGATAAATAGCCTCCCAGATTTTGTTCTCTTTCTGGTAAGTGCTGCTGTATATCGAAAGTATACCAATAGAGGATAGCAAAATGGCGATTACCAGAATTGTAAAAAATGAGTTTTTCAAATTAAACCCTCGCGAGCCATCTCTTCTAATATTTGTTTAGTGACAACGCAGGACATGTAGCCTGAGCCGCCGTGTTCAAGAAAGGTACAAATCACAAATTTGGGGTTTTTGTAGGGGAAGAAACCCGCAAACCACCCGTGAGCTTGTTGCCCGCGTCCGGATTGGGCGCTTCCAGTTTTACCGGCAACAGCAAAGGGAAGATTTGATAGCACATTTCCCGTACCACTGGCATCGGCGATCACATTTCTTAGGCCCTGCCTGATAGAATCTAAGGTAGTTTGTTTAAAAGCCAGCCGCACGCTCTTTCTTTTATAAAGAGAGATATCTTGTCCGTCTATAGCTTCGACTATATAGGGAGTCACTAGTGAGCCTCTATTAGCAAATACTGCCATCAGGCGCGCAATCTGTAGGGGAGTTACCAGTACGTCTCCCTGTCCGATAGAAAGATTTGCCGTATCTCCGTTAAACCAATTTTTAAATTTATTAATCCTTTTCCATAAAGGGCTGGGTATAAAGCCACCGGCCTCATAAGGAAGGTCAATTGCAGTAGGCCTGGCCAGGCCAAGCTTAAGGGCATAATCGTATATCAATTGCGGCCCTACTAATAAACCGGTCTTATAAAAAAATACATTGCAGGAATGTGGTATTGCTTGCATTACGTTCTGCGGCCCGTGGGTATCCCAACAGGCAAAATCTTCCCTTCCCACCTGGGTGCTGCCTGTGCAAACAAAGGTAGTGGCAAGATTAATTTTATTCGTCTCAAGGGCTGCTGTTGCTACTACCAGTTTAAACATAGAGCCTGCCGGATATAAACCGCTGATAGCACGATTTACTAACGGGGCATCGGGATTATTAAGAATGCGGCCTGCCGCAGGATCCTGTTTCATAAAAAGCGCAGGATTAAAGTTGGGGCTGCTAGCCAAAGCAATAATCTCTCCGGAGTAAGGATTCATGATTATTACACAACCTGTTCTGTCGTTCAAAGAGCTTTCTGCTATTTTTTGCACTCTTAGATCTAAAGTCAGCTGTATATCCTTACCGCTTTGGGGGGGGCGAAAACCTAAGAGCCGCACAAATCTGCCGCGATGGTCAACCTCAAATGATAAACCGCCTTCTTCTTGGCGTAAATAATAATCGAATTTTTCTTCTATGCCTGTGAACCCGACTATATCTTTGGCTTCGTAACCGTAATCAGCTAATTTACTCAGGCGCCAATGGTCTATTTCATTAAGATAACCGATTAGGTGACAGGCAAGCCCTGCGAAAGGATACTCTCGTTGGGGATGCGGCTGGATAATCACATTATCCAAACTAAAGTCTAATTTTAATTCTTCTAGGGCAATAGCTTTTTTCAGACTGATATTATTTGCAACAATAACCGGGGCAAAGGGGGCAATAAAGTTTTTGTTAAAGTTATTTCGTAAATTACTGACAGGGATACCTAAAATTTGCGATATTTTTGCTAATGCCTGAGCCGTTACCCCTTCATCTTGCGGCATCAACATGACATCATAAGAAAGAAAATTACCGACAATAACCTCAGCCCTTCGGTCTAATATTTTTCCGCGGGAGCCCATCTGCGGCAGAAGCCTGATGCAATTTTTTTTACTGAGGCCTCTAAACTTCTTACCCTGTATAAGTTCTAAGTTTGCGACCCCTAATAATAAAAACAAGAAAAACAGGGCAATAATAATCTTTACGGCTTTTATCCTCATCGTAGATACTTAAATAATAGGGGTGAAATCAAGGCACTATATATCGCTTCAATTAAGCTGACACCTAAAAAAATACCCAAGGAAACTACAGGATACTCTAAAAATACCGATGCCAAACGCATAATAATACTATTTACAATAACAATAATAGCGATCAGCGCCACATATAAATAATCGGCATCAAGAGTAACTTTCTTGGATAATTTTACGATAAAGATACCCCAGAGGGAAAAGATTAGTGTGTAAAAACCGAAAATATTGGCGCTAAAGGAGTCCTTGAGTATACCGCATAATAAACTAAAAATAACCGCCCATTTCAAGTCAAAGGATAGGCTTGCTAAAACTAGGCTTATTAAAAGTATATCGGGTTTAACCCCGAATATCTTAAAATAATCTAGTAAAGTTGCCTGAAATAGGCAAAAAATAAAGATTGTGACTAAAAAGATTTCCCGGCGCATAAAATTTGCGATATTTTATCCCGACGCCTTGAAACCGTTACCTTTCTTGCCACGGATGAAGGCGGATCGGGTTTAAAGCCCACGGAGCTTCATTGAACAATTATTAATACTTCTTCGATACTGGATAGATTAACAGCGGGTTTTATTACAGCGTAACGCATCAGGCCTGATAATTCGCTTCCTATGTCTATAACACGGCCAATAAACAATCCTTTAGGATAAGCCTCGGTCAACCCAGATGTTATAATAGTATCATCCTTTTTTATATCAGCTTCCTTAGGCAGGTATTTCATAATCAAAGCAGCCCCCAAGGCTCCACTAATAAGCCCTTCCTGGCGGCTACGTTCCACAAGAGCAGAAACGCTTAAGTTAGGATCATTAATCAGCATTATCTTACTGGTAGTTGAGGTAGTATCTACAACCCTGCCGACTAACCCTAAGTAACTAATAACCGGCATATAGCGCTTTATACCGCTATTGCTTCCTTTATCTATAATCACGACCGACGACCAGCTATCCAGAGAACGGGCAATGACTCTAGCGGCAACGACTTTAAAACTGGACTTTTGTTTAAAATTTAAGGAATTTTTTAGGCGTATATTCTCTAGATAATTCTCATTGGCAGCATTTAATTTCTGCTTGAGAAAATCTATTTCTTTCTTTAAATTCTCGCTTTGCATCAGATTACGGTGATAAAAAATTATGCCGCCTATTTCGCGTTTTACTAATGTTAAAAAAATAAGCGGGTATTTAAGGGTATTTATTAAAGGTATTCTTAATACAGGATTGATACTGGAAAGAATTAAAAGAGAGGAAAAAAATACGGCAGAATAAACTAGATTTTTCTTTTTAAACTTGAACACATTTTATATTTAAGAATGCATTTCGGATTTTATGGAAACGGTAACTTTCCTTAAGTAGCGTATTTCATCTAAGACTTTTCCTGTTCCGCAGGCAACGGCAGTTAAAGGGTCGTCAGCCACATGAACCGGCAGCCCTGTTTCTTCGCAGATTAATTTATCCAAACCCCGCAACAAAGAACCTCCGCCGGCCATCACAATACCGTGTTCTATTAAATCTGCGGCTAATTCCGGAGGAGTGCGCTCTAAAGATATCTTTATGGTCTCTAATATAGCACGCAACGGCTCTTGCATTGCTTCCCTGACTTCCTCTGAGGTTATAGTTATGGCCTTAGGCAACCCCGCTACTAAATCTCTACCCCTTACTTCTAAAACCACCTCTTCTTCCTGAGGATAGGCAGAGCCTATTTTTATTTTTATATCTTCTGCAGTGCGCTCTCCGATCATTAAATTGTAGGCCTTCTTTAAATATTCTATAATCGCCTCATCCATCTCATCTCCACCGATGCGTATGGATTTAGAAAAAACTATACCTGCCAAAGAGATAACGGCTATTTCCGTAGTGCCGCCTCCGATATCTATAATCATATTGCCTCTTGGCTCCTGTATCGGTAAACCCACGCCTATAGCTGCAGCCACCGGCTCTTCTATTAAAAATACTTCCCTTGCTCCTGCACGTTCAGCAGAATCTTTCACCGCCCTTTTTTCAACTTCGGTAATCCCGGAGGGTATGGCGATGATAATCCTGGGCCTGACCAAAACATGCCTATGGTGCACTTTCTTAATAAAATACCTCAACATTGCCTCGGTTATTTCAAAGTCAGCAATAACCCCGTCTTTCATCGGCCTAATAGCCACAATATTACCGGGAGTGCGTCCGAGCATACGTTTAGCCTCTTCGCCTACTGCTAGAACATGCGAAGTTCCCCGCTCAATAGCGACTACCGATGGCTCGCAAAGAACTATGCCTTCTCCTTTAACATAGACTAAGGTAGTAGCTGTCCCTAAATCAATTCCCATCTCATTAGAAAATAAACCGATAATATAATTTATTATTTTTTTGCTTAAATTTTTGATATTTTTCATAGTTACCTCATTTTAAGGGATTTTAACAGAGATTTAACCTTATGTCAAACAAAAATTTACTAAAAAATCGCTAATCTTAACGCACCAATTTTTTTAATAAGGCTAAAAAATCGGGGAATGATTTGTTTATGCAGTTTAGATCATCTATAAAAGTAGGGGATTGCGCTAAAAGGCCGGCTATTACCATGCTCATGGCTGTACGATGATCGCCAAAACTCTTTACTTTTGCCCCGGAAAGGCTAGGCACCCCTTTAATCTCCATGTTCTCTCTTGTTGAGTGCCTCAAAATACTTATCCGAGCCCCCATTGCTTTGAGATTCTGCGACATAGACCTAATTCTGTCGGTTTCTTTGACTCTTAACTCTTCTATTCCCTCAAATAAACTCCTTCCGTAAGCAAGAGAAGCAGCGACCATCAAAATCGGCAGCTCGTCTATCAATGTAGGTATCTCCTGTTTTTTAACCCTAATCCCTTTTAATTGACTACTCTTAATAGTAATATCTCCCATCGGCTCCTGAGCTGTGGTGTAGCGCCTGTGGCGTATAACTTTAATTTGCGCCCCCATCTTCTTTAATGCTTTTATTAACCCCAGGCGAGAAGGATTAAGGCTCACATTTTTTATGCCAAACCGGCAATCAGGTAATAAAGCAGCTAAAACTATAAAAAAACCGGCTGAAGATATGTCTGCGGGAATATAAATCATCTTGGGAGAAACTAATTCCTGGTTGCCTTTTATAACTATTTTATTTTGATGGAGTTTTAAGCCTGCTTTAAATAATTTTAGCATACGCTCGCTATGGTCGCGCGTCTTTATAGGCTCTATAATCTGCGTAGAACCCTGCGCATATAGGCCTGCTAATAATATTGCAGACTTTACCTGCGCAGAGGCAACAGGCATACGGTAAGTAATACTTTTAAGGGGGCTTCCTTTTATAGTTACAGGCGGGTACTCTTCTGTTTTTGATTTTTGCTTTTTGGTTTTTGCTTTGATAACTGCTCCCATCATCCTTAAGGGATGAATTACTCTTAACATCGGCCGAAGGGATAAAGACTCAGCGGCGGTAAGACAAGATGAAAAACCCTGGGCTGCTAATAATCCTACCATAAGCCTAAAAGTAGTACCGGACTCCCCTAAAAAAATAGGGCCGCGGGATTTTCTCAACCCCCAAAGCCCTTTGCCGAATACGGCGATAGCGGAGCCGGATTTATTTAGGGGAATTATTTTTATGCCTAATTTTTTAAAAGCTTCTATAGTGAAAAAACAATCCTGGTTGTTAGGAAAATTTTTAATTACGGTTTTATCTGGAGTGATTGCGCTAAGGATTACCGCGCGGTGGGCAATAGATTTATCGCCTAAAAGCCGAACTTCCCCTCTAAGGCATGAAGCCGGCTTGACTAACAATGACCTCATTTGGCTTTCTGGGAAACCTTATCACCTTCACGGGCCTTATTTTTTATCTCTTGAGAATCAAAATCCGCAGAAGCCATAGCGTCATGAAGCTTACCTACAGTCGCATCCCCTAAGTATTTATTATCGTGGTAAACGGAAAAAATATCCCCGACATTTATACCGTCTTTACTGCCCAGGTTTATCACTATAAAATTATACTCTTTATTGACCACCAATATTTTTCCTTCTAATTTTACAGGGGCTGACTCCGTTTGTTTCTTGGGGGCAGCTAGGGTTATACTTACGGCTCCTGCGTTAGTACCTGTAACGGAAGAACCGGAATCCACAACTATCGTGCCCAATTCCACTTTTTTCACTTGTGCTTCTAATTCTTTAAGTTTCGACTCTAATTCAGCCTTCTTGGACATTAATTCACTTAATTGCGCCTGTGCCTTTTTAACTTCTTCTTGAGCCTGATTCAATTTATTCTGTAGATCAGAACCGAAGGATTTCTGTTTTTCTAAATCCCCTTTTAGCTGTTCCAGCTGTGCTAATGATTCCTGACGGGCATTTTTTTCCTGGGTTAAATCATTATTTAAGGTTTCTGCGCGGCCTTGCGTTTCCTGTAATTGGGCTTCTAATGCAAAAATTTTATTTTTAGATTCTTCTAACTTTGCTTCAGTTACCTTCTGCCTAGTTCCTATATCCTCCAATTGTTCTTTTAAACTTGCGCTGGTAGCTTTTTCTTTCTGCAGAAGACTGTATGATGCCACCGCTAAAGATAAAGAAACCAGTATCAATACTCCTAATATTAATACTGGCGCTTTCCCTTTACCTGCCATTATTACCTCCTTTTAAATTATATACTGCTTTCTTGACCCATTGGCTATAATTTCTTTTTTAGTATAACATCGCCTTTAAAAAAATCAAGCCATATTTTGCTTAAAAATTCCTTAAACTCTACCGGATAATCAGAAAAAAAATCTACGAATTTATTGGTGCGGGGATGAAAAAACCCAAGGTATTTTGCATGCAAGGCCATACGGCTAAAGGCATTATTTCTGCCGTATTTAGTATCCCCTAAAATCGGATGCCCCAAAAATGCCAAATGCACCCGAAGCTGATGAGTCCTTCCAGTAAAAGGCTCTAATTCCAAAAGACTAAGCTCTTTGTTGCGCCTTAAAGTACGATAATATGTTTTGGCGTATTTAGATTTTTCGCCAAATGCTACCGACATATCTTTTCTTCTATAAGCATGCCTTGCAATGGGCAGTTCAATGACATCCTCATCAAAAGACACTTCTCCTTTTACTAAAGCGATATATTTACGCTTAATGGTATGTTTGGCAAACTGCTTAGCAAGGTTTAAATGGCTAAAATTATTTTTAGCTATGACTAACAACCCCGATGTATCTTTATCTAATCTGTGCACAATTCCCGGACGAGAAGGATTTATATCTGAAAGTTCAGAAAAACGAAAAAGTAGTGCATTTACTAAGGTATGTTCATAGTTACCGGGCGCAGGGTGCACCACTAAACCGGCGGGTTTATTGATTATCGCCAAATCCCTATCTTCATAAATAACATCCAAAGGTATATCTTCGGGAGCGGACACATTATTTTTTTTATCTTCGATAACTATATTTATGGCATCGCCTGTTTTAACTTTATGGTGCGGTCTTAATAAAATCGTACCGTTAATGCTTATCTTTCTTGCGTTAACTAACTTTTGAATATAGGTGCGGGAAATCCCTAGTTTTTTACGGGAGGTAAATTCATAAAGGAATAAATCCAGGCGCTTACCGGTATCTGCTAGAGATACTCGCAAAGAAAACTCTTGCATATTAATTTTTAGCTTTTTTTATTAAAATCAGTTTAATGAATGAAAGGCAAAATATTATTATACTGAATATTTGAAAGAGGCTAAGGTCAAAAAAGAACTTTGCGGTATCAGCACGCAAAAATTCCATAAAAAATCTTTTGGTGCAGTAAAGCACCAGGTACGTAAAAAAAACTTCTCCGTCTTTATGGGGCCTTTTTTGAATAATGCGCAGGACCACAAATATCACTATTAATGTTAGCGAGGAGTATATTTGGGTGGGAATAAGTATGGCTTTATGTACTGGAAAATAAATTCCGACCTGGGAAACCCTGCCAAAACAACAGCCGTTTAAGAAACAACCTATCCTGCCAATAGCTTGGGCCAAGGCCAAGAAAGGAACCACTAAATCCAATACTTTATATGCGGATAATTTTTTCTTTTTTAAATATACCGCAGCGAATGCTACGCCAAAAATCAAGCCGCCAAACCAAGACAGCCCTCCATGCTGTAACATAATTATCTCAAGAGGGTTATCCGTATAATATTTCAGATTCGAAAGGACATATAAAAACCTTGCGCCGGCAATTGCTACAAGAAAAGTTAGGAATGATAAATTAAAAATAAAATCGGGGTTAATGTTTTCTTTTTTAGCTTGACGCCTGACTAATCCGGCTGCCACTAAAAAAGCCAGCATTAAAAATAAACCAAACGAATAGATGGTAAAAGGACCTATTTTACAGAGTTCAGGATGCATGTTTTAATATCGACCAACCTAATAATACTGCCCCCACAGTAATGGCGCTGTCCGCTACATTAAACACCGGCCAGATGCGAAAATCTATAAAATCAACTACGTAGCCTAAAAATAACCGGTCAATAAGATTTCCTATTGCTCCGGCCAATATCAAACCTAATGAAATATTAAGAATTAAAGGCCTCTGTCTTTTCTTACTTATTACTAGAAATATTAAAACAACGGCGAATAACGCAGTAAATATAAATAAAGGGAGTTGATTTTTCAGGATACCGAATGCAGCACCGCGATTACGGACGAATGTTACATACAACAGGCCTTTGATAATCGGTATCGATTGATTGGCGCTGAGGTTTTTGATAACGATTAACTTGGATAACTGATCTAGGAAAAGAATAATTAATACCGGGATAATAAGCATCAAAAAAAGATACCTATTTTTTCTCTTTTTTCTCTTGACACTTTACGCAAAGGCGCGCGTAGGGAATGGCTTTTAATCTTGACTTGGAGATTGTATTTTTACATGCTTCGCAAATACCGTATGTCCCTTCTTCTATTTTTCTTAAGGCCTCATCAAATTCATAAAGCATTTTTCTTTCATCGGAAGCTAATCCTAAAGAAAATTCTATATTATAGGTATCGGTGGCGACATCGGCCATATGATAAGTATATCCGGATATATCTCCAGAGGCATCCTTCTGGGACTTTTTTAGAGTATCGTCGGAAATGTGTTTTATCTCGTCGACGACCTCTTCTTTTTTCTTGAGAACTATCTTCTTAAAATCTTTTAGTTCTTTCTTGGTAAATTTCTTTTTCACTTTTATTTTCCCCCTACGGCTCCTAAGCAGTTTTCGCAGAGTAACGGCTGGGCCCTATCTTTTCCGACAGCTACCGAATAGTTCCAACAGCGCACGCATTTAGAGCCCTCGGCCTTGGCTACCTCAATGGCTATCTCGGTATCTACATTGCTATTGCTATTTTTTTCTATTTCTATTTGCGAAACCTTAAAAATTTCGCAAAGCTCGATTTTAAAGCTTGGTAAGAATGTATACCGTTTGGAGTTATTTGTCAACAATTTTATTTTAGCATCAAAGGAACTGCCAATTGCCCCTGTAGAGCGCTTTTCTTCTAAAGCCCTGGCTATTATGGGAATCAATTCTATAATAAATTTTAATTCACTTTCTATATTTTTATCTTCTGGCACATCCCGCTGGGCATAAACCGGGTTTACTTGCGGCCACTCAAGAAGATGGACGCTAGAAACTGCGTTATCTTTACGCACCCCAGGCATATACCCTAAGATCTCATCGGCAGTAAATACTAAAATCGGCGCTATTATCCTGACTAAACAATTTAATACCTCATAGATTACGTTTTGCGCCGAACGCCTCTCTAGAGAGCCGGCTGCACAAGTATAAAGCCTCCCCTTTACCATATCCAAATAATACATAGAAAGGTCCTCATTACAAAAATCATAAATTCTTTTGTATGCTTTATAAAATTCGAAATTGTTGTACGCCATCTCGGCTTCTTCTAATAATCCTTGCAATCGATACAATATCCACTTGTCTATTTTTCGTAAACTCTCGTAATTTGGTTTGTTAATCTTTGGGTCAAAATCATATAAATTACTTAAGATAAACCTTGCCGTATTCCTTATCTTACGATAGGCCTCAGCCAAACGCGCTAGAATTTCCGGTGAAATACGGATATCTTCATTGTAATCACTGGAGGCCACCCATAACCTTAAGATATCGGCACCCGAATCCTTAATAATATCTAGAGGCGAGATGACATTTCCCATAGACTTAGACATCTTTTTGCCTAAACCGTCTACTACAAAGCCGTGGGTGAGTACGCTTTTATAGGGGGCGATTCCGTCAATGCAAAGTGCGGGTATTAAAGAAGACTGGAACCATCCGCGGTGCTGATCAGACCCCTCTAAATATAAAGCACAGGGAAATTCTAATTCTTTTCTCTTTTTTAATACCGCTTGAGAACTGACGCCAGAATCAAACCAAACATCTAATATATCAGAACCTTTGGAAAAATCGCTTCCTTTACAAGAGGGGCACTCTAGGCCTTTGGGCAGAAAATCTTGTATCTGTCTACTAAACCAGCAATTAGAGCCCTCCTGGGAGACTATTTTAGCGAAATTTTCCAAAACTTCTACATCCAAAAATTCTTCCTTACATTTATTACAGATTAAAGCCGGAATGGGAACCCCCCAATATCTTTGTCGCGATAGGCACCAGTCAGGCCTGAGGTTAATCATAGCCGTTATTCGCTCTTTTCCGCTAGCAGGAATCCATTGAATATCGTTATTTATGGCTTGGATTAATTTTTTTCTTAAATTGCCGTGGTCTACGCTTAGAAACCATTGTTTAGTTGCCCTGGAGATCACCGGATGCTTGCAACGCCAACAATGAGGATAGGAGTGTTGTGTTTGAGAATTAAAAAGCAGGGCCTGCTTCTCCTGAAGTTTTTTTAGGATAATTTCGTTGGAATCAAAAATATTCTTTCCCGCCAAATCCCCGGTTGAAGAATCAAAGTTGCCCTTGTTATCGACAGGCATAATCATATCTAATTTATATTTTATACCAGTCAGATAATCTTCATTGCCGTGGCCGGGTGCAGTATGGACTAAACCTGTCCCCTCATCTTTAGAAACATAATCAGCACAGACTACCCGGCCTTTTCTTGAAAATAAAGGATGCGGATAAACTAACCCCTCCAAATCCTTTCCCCTTATTTCCTTTATTACTTCATATTTATCTATGCCTATCTGGGAAAGAACGGTGGCTAAAAGGTCTTTAGCTAAAATTAAGTTGCCTTTATCTGTTTTAAGATAAGAATAAATAAAATCCGGATGCACCGCTACTGCTACGTTGGCGATTAAAGTCCAAGGTGTAGTAGTCCAGATTACTAGAAAGCTGTCTTTTGGGAAATCCTTATTATCTTCTATCCTAAATTTAACATATATCGAAGGAGAGGTATGGTCTTCGTATTCAACTTCTGCCTCTGCTAAGGCCGTTTCACACTTAAAACACCAATTAACTGGTTTTAATCCGCGATAAATATAACCTTTTTTCACTAATGTCGCCAGCGAAATCAAAATAGTTTCTTCATAGTCGGGGGCAAGCGTTAAATAAGGGTGCTCCCAATCTCCGAATACCCCTAAGCGCTTAAATTCCTCTTTTTGAATGCCGACATAACGCAGGGCATAATCATAGGCCTTCTTCCTAAATTCTAATTGGCTAATCTCATATTTATTTATCTGCAATTCCTTGAAAAGTTGGTGCTCTACCGGCAGGCCATGACAGTCCCAACCCGGAACATAGGCCGAATAAAAGCCCTGCATGGTTTTATATTTTACGATAATATCTTTTAAGGTTTTATTCAGGGCATGCCCGATATGTATATCCCCGTTAGCATAAGGAGGGCCGTCATGAAGAATAAATTTACTCCTATCTTTAGATTTTTGCAGAATCAACTGATAGATATCAGCCTCAACCCACTGCTTTAAAATCTGCGGCTCCCGTTTAGGTAAATCCGCCTTCATGGGAAATTCGGTCTTAGGAAGATTTAAAGTAGGTTTGTAATCCATAATGTTTGCTACAGGCTGCAGGCCTCACGTTCCATGCTAAAAACTTGTAGCATGAAGCTTGAAGCCTGAAACTTATTTTATGTACTTTCCGATTATAATATCTAAATCCTTTTTAACTTTTGCAGTAATCATTTTTCTATCTGTAACAATTGCGTGTTTCAGGGCTTCACGGCAAAGGCAGGTTCTTTCTAGAGATATATCTTTAATCGTCTTTACTAAAATCTTTTTGGCATTTTCGATATTTCTGCGTAAATTTTGGATTACCATATCAATGGTAACGCTTTCATGGGCAGGATGCCAGCAATCATAATCCGTAACTGAGGCTAGTGTCGAATAGCAAATCTCTGCTTCCCGGGCCAGCTTTGCTTCGGCAAAATTAGTCATCCCGATAATATCCATTCCCCAGCTGCGGTACAAATTAGATTCCGCAAGAGTAGAAAAAGCCGGCCCCTCCATATTGATATAAGTCCCACAGCTGTGTACAGTTACTCCAGAAATAGCCTTAGCCGCATTATAAACTGTTTCGCTTAATTCCCGGCAAACCGGATGGGCAAATCCGATATGTGCTACTATACCTTTATCAAAAAATGACATATCCCTGGCATAGTTAGTACGATCGACAAACTGATCTACCACCACAAAGTCTAACGGTTTAAATTCTTCTTTCAGGCTTCCGCAGGCGCTAATAGAAATGATTTTCTCCACTCCTAATTTTTTCATACCGTAAATATTTGCCTGGTAATTGATATGGCTAGGAGAAATACGGTGGCCAACATCATGGCGCGGCACAAATACCACTTCCTTACCTTCCAAGGTTCCGGTGACAAATCTACCAGAAGGCCTGCCAAAAGGCGTAGTTACCGAAATCATCTTTACATTTTTAATCCCCTCTATTTTATACAAACCACTTCCACCGATGATTCCTATTCGTCCCATTATTTGCTCCTTAGTTAGTACAGTGTACCGAGTACAGAGAATACTGTGCCTTATGACTTTGATAATTCTTGGGCGCGCTTAAGGGCTGCCTTTACTGCTTCAGTTAAAGAGCCGCCTTTATGTAATATTTCTAGGCCTGCTTCGGTAGTGCCGCCTTTAGAAGCTACTTGTTTTTTTGCTTCCTCGGGAGATAGATGCATTTGTTCAAGATAGACAATGCTTCCGCTTGTGGTAGTTTGTGCAAGAACTTCGGCTACTGGTTTACTAAAACCTATATTGATAGCAGAATCCGTCAAAATTTCAGTAAAAGAAACAACAAAATCTTTTATCTCTTCTTTTGTTTTGCCTTCTATCATATCATAAAAAAATCCAGGCCCGCTTCCAGAGACCGCAGTGGCATTATTAATCATATCTTCATTGTCTAAAATTAAGGTCTTGCCTATTTTTTTAAATAATTCTTCGCAAGAATATAAATCTTCATCTGTAGCGCTTTTATCTTTGTACATACAAATCATACCTTTACCTATCTTTGCCGGTAGATTAGGCATTGCCCTAATGACCCGCACATCACCTAATATCTTTTTAATATATGCTGTACTTATACCTGCGGCTATAGAAATAACCAATTTATTATTTATATAATTTTTGATCTCCTTTAAAAGGCTATCGAAATCCTGAGGTTTTACTGCCAAAATTATGATATCGGATGCTTTTACCGTATCTATATTATTTTGAGCAAGTTTTACACCTGATATCTTAGCGGTTTTACTTTGATCTTTATCAAAGACTATGACTGGATAATCTCTTTTAATCCCTTCGGCTATTGCCGAACCCATATTGCCGAATCCGATTATGCCTATTGTTTTATTCATTTATTCCTCAAATATTGCCCGGCCGATTCTCACCATGGTCGAGCCTTCTTCTATCGCTATCTGGAAATCATCGGTCATGCCCATGGATAAAGTTATTAGTTCATAGTTCATAGCTCTTAGTTCATTAATTTTATCTCTTAGTTCCCGTAATAATCTGAAATAAGGCCTGGTTTTTTCCGGATCATCCGCTAAAGGCGCAATAGTCATTAGGCCGTTTATCTTTATATTCTTAAATTCCACTGTTTCTTTTATAACTTCAATAACTTCCTCTGGTTTTAACCCAAATTTAGCGGCTTCAGGTGAAGTTTTTACTTCTAGCAAGATTTCTTGGATTTTATTTATTTTAGCTGCCTTTTTATCTATTTCCTTGGCAAGGCGTACGCTATCGACGGATTGGATTAAATCAAAAATCCTTACTGCATCTTTTATTTTATTGGTCTGTAAATGACCTATCATATGCCATCTAGGTTGTACCGTGTACGGTGTACAATGTACTGCGCTATATTTAACAGCGGCTTCCTGGACTCTGTTTTCTCCTATATCAGCTATGCCGGATGCTATCGCCTCTTCAATTTGGCTAACAGCCCTATTTTTGGTAACGGCTACGATAATAATTCCGGCGGGGTCCTTATTAATCCTAAAAGAGACTTCTTTAATACGGTTTCTTATTTTTAAGATATTTTCTTTAATCATTTCTTTTTTAGATTAGGGTGTATTATACACTTAGAAAAATACAAGGTCAACATCAATTAAAAACTTATTGCTAAGGACGTATCAATCTGATAGAATATTTATTAACATGAGGGAAAGTTAAAATGAAACAGATATTACAATTAAAGTCTATTGAAGACGCCTCCATCATCAGAAAATTTTCCGTCCTTTTTAGTTTCATGTCGCTCTTGCCCTTTATAGCCCTGACATTTGTTTTTTTCTTCTATATCTCCTCTAAAAAAAGCGCCTTAAATCCGGATTTAATCTTCTGGTCTGCTACCTTGACCGGCGTATTTTCCCTGATCGGCTTTGTTGGGATGCGCAAAAGCCTAACCAATCTGATTAGAATATCCCGCGAAGCCAAAAATATATTAGCCGGGGATTTATCCAAACGCATCGTAATTAAAACTAAAGGCAATAACGAAGTTAATCAAATAGCCGAATCCTTTAACCAGATAGTTCAACAGTTAGAAAGTAATATCCTGGAGTTAAAAAGATCTAAAGAGGCCCTTCAGAAAATTCTAGTTAAAGTCTCTAGCGGCGTATCCTTTACGGAAAATATCGATTCTTTTTTAGACCTTATTCTAGAGACAACCGTGCATGCGTTGGGCGGTTATACCGGATTATTGTTGATTAAGGACGAAGATAATCATGACTTAATCATAAAAAGTGCCTTTGGCATAGATACCTCGGATTATCTTAATAAAAAGATTTCACTGCAAGAAGAGCCGATAAAATCGGTAATAGAACAGAAAAAACCGTTGCTTATCCCCCGCTTAGAAAGCGTCCAAACAAATAAATATTTTAAGCTCCCCTTAATCTGCGCGCCTTTAATTTTCCAAAATAAAACTTTGGGGGTAATTTCTATCAGCGGTAAAAGACAAAAAACCAACTTCGAAGAAAATGAATCGGTCGTCCTTTCCAGCCTAGCTTCGCAGATTGCTATGGCTATTGAAAACGCAAGGTTAAACCTGGATAACCAAAAGGCTTATTTAGATACAATCACCGCTCTGGCGTTGGCGGTAGAGGCGCGCGATATTTACAGCCGAGGCCATTCTGACCGGGTTAGTGAATATGCAGTCAAAATTGCTAAAAAATTAAATTTAGACGAACATACCATAAAGACTATCAAAGAGGCCGCACAACTGCATGATGTCGGCAAAATTGGGATAAGCGATGAAATATTGCGTAAACCCGATATATTAAATGATTTTGAAAAAAGCATAATGGAAGACCACCCGGTAATCGGAGAGGGAATAATTATACCGCTACACGGATTCACACACTTAAGAGACCCCATCCGGCACCATCACGAATGGCTAAATGCGCAAGGTTACCCTGACCATTTGAAAGGAAACGAAATATCTCTGGAAGCACAAATTTTAGCGGCGGCAGATGCCTTTGATGCTATGACTACCGACAGGCCTTATCGCAAGGGGATGACCCTTAAGGAAGCTAAAGAAGAGTTAAAAAAATATAGAAATATCCGTTACCGCCCGGAAGTAATCGATGCTTTTATATCCTGCATATAACAGATAATAACCTTCCTAAAAATACTCCTGATAAACTTCTTTAACTTTATTGATTACGCCGAATATGGGATTGCGTTGGGGCCCTTGCGAAAATATGGCCTGAGACTGTAAATTCCAAAGGGCATTGCAGACTATGCCTATGGAAGAAATATACTTTATATATTTTTGCCCGGCTAAAGATGGATCTTTATTAATCAAAGCGGCTATCTCTTTTGCGTAACGCGCTCCTAGTGGTAAAGAAATACGCCCTACTTTTACGGGTATACCCAAAGTATTCTCTAGTGTTTCCAGGAATCCTTCTAATAATATGCTCCGGCCCACAACTACAAAACTGTTTATTTGGCTATAAGGAATGGCTTTGTCTATTCTCTCTTTTATGGCTTCGCAGATCGATTTGGCCTTGGCATTGACTATATCGCAAACATCTGCCTGTTTAATGGTTTTATAGACATCATTCTTCTTTACTAATATTTCATTTTCTTTTTTTGCTTGGCTATAATCTCCAACCATACCATACGACCTTTTCACGTCTTCAGCCAAATCAAAAGGTATCTTTAATGCCTGAGCCAACTCTTCGGTTAAGTCATTTCCTCCAATAGATACCACCTCTATGTGTTTTAGGGCTGCGTTATTAAATATTAGGATTTCTGTCATATCACTGCCTATATCGCAAAGTATATTTATCCCCTCTTTATTTTCCTCGTTGAATATGACCTCACTTGTAGCTATACCAGAGAGAAACAAGTCTTTTATCTCATAGCCGGATTGATTTACTGCACGAGTCAGGCTCTGAATAGAAAACAATTTAGCACAGATCAAAAATAAGTCTACCTCTAATCTGTGGCTATATAATCCTAAAGGATTCACTAGGCCGCTTGCAGCATCTATAGTGTAACTAAAAGGTACCCGATGAATTATCTCTTCGTCTAAACTTGAGCCGAGTATTCGCGCCTGCTCATTTACCTTGTTTATATCAGCGGCGGTTATAACTTTATTGCCTCTTTCGGCAAGCGGAATAACCGCATGGCTATATTTTGTGGTTATTTCCTGCCCGCAGATGTTAGCATAGACAGATTTGATATTTATTCCTGATTTATCTTTTAAATTTTTTAGTATTCGGCTTAAGGTATTGACCAAGTCTATAGAATCGACCACAACGCCTTTTTTGATTCCTTTAGAGACAAGGCTTTCGAAAAATAGGTTCGTTACGCGCCTGGCCTGAATTTGCATAACACATGCTGTAATTTTACTGCAACCGATATCCAATGCACAGATATAACTATTAAACATGAGAAGCTTGCCCCCCCCTTATTTTGTGTCTTTTAATTTGATTACCGGGTCTTTAAACCTCAGGTCAATATATTTTATATTATTCAAAGCACCTTTTGATTGTATAAACAAGGTAGCCAGAAGATTAACCCTGTTTTCGATATTGGATTGCGATATTCTTATTTCCGGTCCATTCTCTAAAACCAATAATACAATATCGGGTTTGTTTACATCTATAATCTTAAAATTATAATTTTTTAGCGCCTTATTGTTATTTATTTGTTTTATTAAAGTTACGGCTAATACTAATTCTTTTATAGCGTACTTACTGCCTGATTTTGGGCCGTGAATTTTTGTCTCCAGGCCCACAATAATCGGTAAGTTTTCCCTGCCTATATTATCGACGGGATCAAAAAGCATTAAGTCTTTATCTACGCAAAAGTCCCGGTATAGTCTTACATAGGCTAATGCCTGGCGTTTAGCAAAATTAACATATATCCGATCCGGCAACAGGCGAATCAATTGGATTTTTTTATAAATAGGGTATAAATTTGATATATATTGCGACTCTTTGCTTAAATCAATACTAAAAATATTACGGCCTTTAAGATACGAGAAATTATCTTTTATGCCTTCGGCGACTAGAACATCTCTTATCCGGAAATAATCTGACCTCATTAAATATCCCAATCCCGACACAACAGCAAACCCTAGCGCGGTTAATGCCAGTAATATAATTATCAACTTAGCCTGAAGAACCCGCGTTCTGGATAGAAGCGGTCTTAAATCTATCTTGCGCTTTTTCATATGCTAATTCGACTAGCCTTAGACAGAGTTGTTCAAATTCGATACCCGCTGCCCGGGCTGCTTTGGGCAGTAGGCTCGTCGGCGTTAATCCCGGAATAGAATTAAGCTCTAAAATGTAGGGAGTGTTTTTAGTATCCAGAATTATATCCGCCCGGGAAAAACCTTTGCAGCCTAAAAGCTTATGGGCTGATAAAGCTAAGGATTGTAATTTTAATATAACTGCTTCTTCTAATTTAGCAGGTACTATATATTCTGTCATGCCGTATTGGTATTTAGCCTGATAATCAAAGAATTTATTTTTAGGAATTATTTCTATCACAGGTAATGGCTGCTCATCTAGAATGCCTACAGTCATTTCTCTACCCGGTATATATTCTTCAATAATTACAGTTTTATCAAAATTAAAAGCTAAATTCAACGCTTCGCTTAGGCCTTTTTTCTTTTCGATAATAGATAAACCGACGCTGGAACCATGGGTGGCGGGTTTTATCACCCAAGGCAAGGCCAGATTGCCTATCTCTTTATTATATTTGGCGTAATCAATATTATTGAGCACAGTATACCTAGGGACCGCAAGATTATGTCCTTGGAATATTTTACGCGAGGCTACCTTATCCATAGCTAATCTGCTAGCTAAACTACCGGAACCGGAATAAATAATCTTTAAACTATCCAATAGCGCCTGTAATTGGCCGTCTTCCCCAAAACGGCCGTGCATAGCAATAAAAGCACAATCTATTTTACTTTCTTTGAGCAAACGGATATTTTCTGCAATATCTTCGGTTTTAATATCAATGGATATTGCCTCGACTCCCGATTTTTTCAGGGCCCCTAAGACAGCGTTGCCAGACTCCAGAGAAATCTCTCTTTCGCTAGAAGCACCTCCCATTAATACGCCAATCCTACCCAGGCTTTTTATTTTCTCTATTGCCATCTTATTATTTCCGGCTCTAAAGTTATGCCAAACTTATCTCTTACTTTTTTTCTGGCTAAACTCATTAATTTAGTGACGTCCCGTGCACGGGCATTTTTAATATTCACTATAAAGTTGGCATGCTTAGAAGAAATGCGCGCTTGGCCCATACCCTTACCTTTTAGGCCACAACAATCAATTAATCTTCCGGCTGAATTCCTTTTAGGATTCTTAAAGACGCACCCGGCAGAAGGCCATGCTAAATCCTGGGTGAGTCTCCTTTTTTTAAGATATTCATTTATGCATTGCTGAATCGCTTTTTTATTTTTCCCAACTAGCCTTATACGCGTATTTAAAATTATATACCTGGATAGATTAGAAGTACGATAACCGAACTTTAAATTCTTCTTAGACAGCCTTTTTATATTACCATTATAATCCATAACAGTAATTTCTTCCACTAAATCTGAAATATTTTTTTCTGGGATACCGGCATTCATTACTAAAGCACCTCCTATTGTGCCGGGGATGCCCGCCAAAAACTCAACACCGCAAAGCCCATATTTTTGCGCTCTAGCCACTAGCTGCCTTAACATAACTGCACTACCCGCCTCAAAAAGATTGCCTTTATAACTCAATCTTTTAAAACAAGGCGAATTCAAATGTATAACTACGCCCTTTAACCCTTTATCGCTAACTAAAACATTACTTCCGGCCCCTAATATATAAAAAGGCATCTTGTATTGTTTGATTCTCTTAAGCAGTAATTTTAAATCTTTTATATCATAAGGTTCGGCAAAAAACTCGGCCCTGCCTCCGATTTTGAAGGTAGTATGATTTTTTAGCGGTTCCTTAAAAAAAATTTTACCTTTTATCCCGTTAAAAATCCCTTGACGTTTTGCGTCAAGGACATTTCGCTTGGCGAGATTATTTTTAACGGGATTTAAGCCTTGAAACCATTTCATCGCTTATCTTAGTGATATCTCCTGCGCCCAAAGTAATCACTAAATCTCCGGGCTGAATATTCCTTAAAATATAATCTGTAATTTCTTGCTTGGGTAAAAAAGTTACGGGTTTCCTTGGGTTATTCTCTTTTATCCGATTAGAAAGCCGGGGCGCGGTTATACCTTGTGTAGGGAGCTCACCAGCCGAATATATATCCGTAACAATAACTTCGTCTGCCAGATTAAAACTTCTAGCGAATTCTTCCCACAAAAGCCTGGTACGGGAATAACGGTGAGGTTCAAACACAGCAATTATCTTTTTTTTCTTAAGATTTTTTACTGCCTCTAAAGTAGCCTGAATTTCTGTGGGGTGATGCGCATAGTCATCGATTATAAGATAATCCTGATTATCGAATTTAATCTCTAGCCTTCTCTGGGCTCCTTTATAGTTTAATAGCGCGTTCTTGATGATTTGCGGATCTATCTTTAACTCAAGACCCAAGGCAATAACAGAAAGAGCGTTACTTATGTTGTGCTTTCCGCCTAACATTAAAGTAAACCTATCCACAAGCTTATTCCTATAAAAGCAATCAAATTCAGAACTTAATCCGTTTATCTTGATATTTTTTGCTGAAATATCCGCATCTGGGCCTAACCCGAAAAGAATATACCGATTGCGATAATCTTTAAAGAGGCTTTTTAAATTTTTATCGTCGCAACAAGCAAATACGCATCCGTTTTTTACGGTTTTATTTATAAACTCTTTGAATGCAGAAATAGCGTTTTTAAATTCTTTATAATAGTCAAGATGCTCATAATCTATATTAGTGATTACGGAATGGGTGGGTTGATAATATAAAAAAGAGCCGTCTGACTCATCGGCTTCTGCTACAAAAAAATCTCCTTCTCCTAAAGAAGCATTGCTATCGATATTCTTTAAGATGCCCCCTATGGCAACCGTGGGCAATAATCCGGCTTCAAACAACATATAAGATATCAAAGACGCAGTGGTGGTTTTACCGTGGCTGCCGGTAACCGTGATTACTTTCTTATTCTGCATCAGCTTAGATAATGCTTCAGCACGTTTTAATAGTGGAACTTTAAGTTTTCGGGCCTCTTGGAATTCCGGGTTATCTTCTTTAATAGCCGAAGAATAAACAACTAAATCCGCACCGGTAATATTCGCGGCGGCATGGCCTATAAAAACATCAGCCCCCAGATTCTTAAGCTCTTCGGTAATCTTGCTCTCTTTAAGATCAGACCCGCTTATTTTTATACCTCGGCGTAAATATAGCTTGGCAATTGCGCTCATGCCGATTCCGCCGATACCAATAAAGTGATAATGTCCTTTCATTTTTCTAAATATTCTACCCAGGCTTCATTTAATTCTCCCAGATTCCTAAAAGGATACACGTACTTTATTGCCCTTTCCAAATCCCCTCTATCTCTTAAGGTCTGGCAAAAAAGAATAAAATCATCCTGGCCAAATTTCTTAACCAGGAAATCTATTATCCCTACTGCCTGCGCATAAAAAAGATTTATCTGTCTTTCGTCCTTTAAGGCAGCAGGCATCATTTTAGATAAATCTTCCAAATCAATAAAATCACCTTTTTTAATTGCCTCTTTTATAAAGCTATTTGCCATAGAATAAATTCTCTTTTCTTGATAAGAGGCGACCCCTTCATCTAACCATACCGGGATACCCGCTGTATTTAAACCTATAAACTCCCTAAAAATAACATGGCCCATCTCGTGCGGTAATATAGTATCGAAAAAAACTTTTGAATTAATAAAAGTAGAAATTACCTTATCCTGAACGTTGGCGCACCCTTGAGACCAGGCGGGTTGTTTGGTAGCGGCTTGATAAGTTTCGGCGTCATCATAAATATAGATCTTGGCGCGATTATCCCATAACCAAAAATTATATCTTCTAAAACCCAGATTGTCTGCAATGTCGTTATAATAACCCTCTGCCTTATCTATCAGCTGATCGACAAAGCGCTGGGGAGCTTCCTTGTAATATATAATAAAATGCGTGCTCTTGGATATATTCCAGTTGTTGATTTGCGCTTCTACAGGCAAGGCATATAATGCGATTATCATACAGGCTAGAAATATTTTTTTCATTTAATTTAAAGAAACTACAAGCTCAACCAATAAAACGCCGGCATCCTTACTGTGTGATTTATTATATTGAAAGCGCATATTTTTGAGCTTATCCGGATTACGCATAAATTCTTCTATTGTATCTTTTAAGGCTGCAGCATCTAGTTTATCGTCTAGGATTATTAGCGCCGATTTCATCCGGTCCAGTATATCTGCATTGGCAGCTTGATGTTTATAGGCATAGGGGTAAGGTATAAGTATTGCCGGCAATTTAAAAAAGATTATCTCTGCGATAGTTAAAGCACCAGCCCTGGCTATTACCAGGTCGCTTGCCGAATAGGCATATTGCATAGAATCTAAAAAATCAAATATTCTGACATTTATCCCTAAATTCTTATAACTATCTTTTAAATAACCGTAATCTTTGGCTCCCCCCAAATGAATAACCTGAAGATTATTTTTATTCCCCATATTTAAGAGGGCCCCTTGAAAACTCTGATTTATCTTGCTACTACCGAGGCTGCCCCCCATCACCAGAATAGTAAACTTACTTTTAGAAAATTGAAAAAACTCCAGGGCCTTGGTTTTCTCGATTATCTTCAGAGAACTACGCAAGGGGTTGCCGGTAACGACTATTTTTCTTCTGTATTGCTTCAGGAATCTTTCTGTTTCTCCAAATGATATGGCTATTCTGTCAACAAAAGGAGCCAGAAAGGTATTGGCCCTTCCGGGAAAAACATTCTGCTCGTGTATCATGGTCTTTATTCTAAAAATCCAGGCAAATAAAACTACGGGAATGCAACTAAGGCTTCCGAAGCCCACTACCTTATCAGGACAAAATTCTATAAGTATAAAAATACTCTCTAGGCTTGCTTTTAAGAAATTAAATGCGCCTTTAATATTCTTAAAAGAAAAGCTGCATTTTATAGGCGATATTGAAATATAACGGATTTTATAACCACGGGCTATCTCTTTACCCAGTATATTCCTTTTTGGCAAAATCAGCAGGGTTTCTATATTCTGATCTTGTTGCCTTAAGCTATCCAAAAAAGCTAAGGCGGGAAATATATGCCCGCCGGTTGCGCCAGAGACAACCAAAATTCTCACGGATACTCTCCGGTACGTGCTATATTTAAAAGTATGCCTACGCTAACCATATCAAATACAAAAGAAGAACCACCGTAGCTAATGAAAGGTAAAGGCAAGCCCTTTGTAGGCAACACTCCGCAAGAAACCCCTATGTTTACTATGGCCTTAAAGGAAATTATTAAAATTAAACCCAGCCCTAAAAAATATCCAAATTTATCAGCAGAATTTTTTAAGATTTTAAATCCTTGGTGAATAAAAATCATAAATAATATAATTATTCCTATGGTACCGATTAAACCCAGTTCTTCGCCGATAATGGAAAAAATAAAATCCGTATGCGCTGCCGGTAGATAAAACAGTTTTTGCCGAGATTGGCCTAATCCCACGCCGAATATGCCTCCGGAACCCAAAGCTACCTGTGACTGGATAATCTGAAAGCCGCTGCCTTTCGGATCCAGCCAGGGGTTTAAAAATGCCATAATACGCATTCTCCTGTAAGGCACGCTAAAGATTAAAAAATAAAGCACAGGTAAACCCGCCAGTATAAGGCTTCCCAGATACGATAATCTTGCCCCCGCTATAAATAACATACTAAATACCACCACCACTAAAGCTATCGCGGTCCCTAAATCCGGCTGCAGCAAAATCAATAATACAGACGCCCCTAAAATAAATATGGGCGGCAGAAATCCGCGTACCAATGTTTTAATATTATTGCCTTTACGGGAGATAAAATCTGCTATATAAATTATTACGGCCATATTGGCAAACTCTGAAGGTTGGAAACTTAGAAATTTAAACCTAAACCATCGGCGCGCTCCGGAAACCTCCCTTCCTACTCCCGGGATTAAAACTAAGACTAATAAAAGAAACGCAATTATTAATAAGGGTTTAGAAAATCTCCTTAATTTTCTGTAGTCAATGCTCATAATAAAAAGAGTAAGCACCAGGCCAATTACCAGAAAACTAAGGTGCCTTTTTAAGAAAAAAAATCCGTCCTGATATTTTTCCCAGGCATAGATACTGGAAGCGCTGTAAATCATTACTACCCCGACGCATATCAGAATAACGGTAACGGTAAATAAACTTAATCTTATACTACGGACCATTTTTAATTAAATCGAGCGCAGTCTTTTTAAAAGCCGCTCCTCTTTCCTCGTAATTGGCAAACATGTCAAAACTGGAACACATAGGAGAAAGCAATACGCAATCCCCGGATTTGGCCTCAGCGAAAGAGACCCTCACTGCCTCCTCTAATGTAGGTGCTTCATCAACAGGAAACGGGCCCTTGAGCGCTTTTTTTATTTTTTCTTTGGCCTGGCCGATCAATATTACTTTTTTCACCTTTTTACGGATTAAATCCGCAATAGCGCTATAATCACAACCCTTATCTTTGCCTCCGGCTATTAAAACTATGGGACAAGAAATATTATTTAATGCCCAAATTGTAGAATCCACGGTAGTGCTTTTGGAATCATTGATAAACTCGATACCGCCTATAGTACCAATAAGCTCTAAGCGATGTTCCACTCCTTTAAAATTCCTGAATACTTGCTGACATAATTCTTTCTCTATGTTTAGAATTGAACCGACTGCCACCACTGCTGCTTGGTTAGGGTTTAAATCTTCGGTACGCCGAAAATATATAATAGTTGCCTTTGCTTCTTTGGCCATTTCTTTTATTGCAGGATCGTCTTGGTTTAAAACCAAGTAGTCGTCCTTATCCTGATTCATAAAGATGCGCTTCTTGGCCTGAAAATAATCTTGGAGATTACTGTATCTATCCAGGTGGTTTTGGCAAAGGTTGAGCATAAGCGAAATCTTAGGTTTAAATGTCTTTATGGTTTCCAGTTGAAAAGAACTTACTTCCAAGGATACAAAATCACCCTCTTTCATTTTAGCTACTTCAGCGCAAAAGGGATTGCCTATATTTCCACAGACAAAAACTCTTTTACCCTGAGCTTCCAATATCTTACCAATTAAAGTAGTAACTGTGGTCTTGCCGTTGGAACCAGTTACTGCAATAATCTTGGCCAGACACAGAACCGAGGCTACTTCTATTTCACTTATTAGCGGGATATTCAGCTCTTTAGCCCAAACTATCGGTAGAGCGCAAGGTAAGATACCCGGTGAAACTACAACCAGCTGGGAACCTTTTATAAATGCTTGAGAGTGTTTACCTAATTCTATATCGATGTTCTTATTTTTTAAATTTGAAGCGTTTAAACGCGTAGCATCATTATCCTGATTATCAGTTATACTTACTTTGGCCCCTAAACCAGAAAGCAAATCAGCGCAGGCTAAGCCGCTGCGCCCAAGGCCCACAACCGTAATCTTTTTATCTTGAAAATATTGCCTGTTTCTCATTCTCTTTAAGATTTATCTTACCTTCAAGGTAACTAAGGCCAGCAGGGCAAAAATTATAGCGATAATCCAAAACCGCACAATTACCTTGCTCTCTGACCAACCGAGGAACTGAAAATGATGGTGTAGCGGCGCTATTTTAAATATTCTTTTTTTTCTCAGGCGAAAAGAGGCTACCTGTAATATCACAGACAATGCCTCCAAAACAAATACGCCCCCGACAATTACTAAAAGTAATTCTTTTTTTATTAATACGGCGATGGTACCTAAGGCTCCCCCTAATGCCAAAGACCCTACATCCCCCATAAATATAGAAGCGGGATAACAATTAAACCATAAAAAACCCAGGCCTGCCCCCAGAATACTGGCGCAAAATATGGTTAATTCTCCGCTACCGGCTAAGTAGGGTATAAATAAGTAGCGGCTGAAATTAATATTGCCGGATAGATAACTTAAGATGCTAAAAGCAAAAGCTACCATAATCACGCTGCCTATAGCAAGGCCGTCTAAACCGTCGGTCAGATTTACAGCATTAGAAGTACCGGCTATTACCAGAATGACAAATAGTATATAAAAGGTGCCTAAATCTATGAATATATCTTTTAAAAACGGTACGTCTATCTTCGTGCTGTGCTCAGGGCCCAAAAAAAGAATTGAGCCTAATAACAAACCGAAAATTATCTGGCTGGTTAATTTCGTAGTAACTTTGAGGCCCTTGGATTTTTTTCTGATGTGTTTTAAGTAATCGTCAATAAATCCGGTTGTCCCCAGCCAGACAATACTTAATAAAGCCAAAATTATATATTTATTAAGTATATCCGCCCATAGCAAAGTGGATAACACTACCGCTAATATTATCAGGATACCTCCCATAGTGGGAGTGGCCTCTTTTTTGCTATGCAATTCATAGAGTTTCTGGCTTTCTTCCTTTCTTATATTCTGGGTCATCTTTAAACGGGTGAGCATTCTAATCAAGGGGGGACCTAAAATCAGGCTAATCAGAAAACTGGTTACTATAGCCATGGCAGCTCTAAAGGTAATATACCTAAAGATATTAAAGAAAGAGATTACATGATGTAGTGGATAAAGCAGGTGATATAGCATATTAAACTTGGAATATTTTTTCCATTTTCATTAAACGGGAACCTTTGACCAATACCACGTCATCTTTTTTTAAAGCCATCTTAGTGAATAAAATATTTCTTGCATCACTGGAAGATTCGCAAGTATAGATATTGCCCTTTTTAAATCCAAGCTTTTTTGCTGCTTGGGCTGCAAGTTGAGATGATTCACCAACAGTGATAAAGGTATTGCAGATGCCGGCTGCTAGCCTACCGGCTTGATAATGAAACAGCGCTTTATTCTTTCCTAATTCATACATATCTCCCATGACAAATATTTTTCTGCCTTCTGTTTTGATATTCTTTAGCACCTCTAAGGCATGCCTTAAGGAAATAGGATTAGAATTATAGCTATCATCAATAAATTTTATTTTATTAAATTCTATAAATTTTAAGCGCATCTTAAGGAATTCAAAAGAGGCTAAACAACGGGCAATTTCTCCATATCCCATACCAAAAATCCGCGCCGTTGTTATTGCTGCCAAAGCATTATATATATTATGTAATCCTAGGGCCTTCAGGTTAAATATCTTCTTGGCGTTTACTACCGAAAAACTTGCCCTTTGCATACTCCATTTTTTAGCTTGCCAGTTAAATTGAACTCCAGAAGCAGTAAAATCGCTTCTTTGCTTAATGCCAAAACCCACAGAAAACTGTTTTGTCTTTTTTTGGTTCAATATTTTCATTAAGAAATTGTCATCGGCATTTAATATTGCAATGTGCGGCTTGATTAAATTTTCAATTAAAGCATATTTTTCCCTGAAGACACCTTTTAAGTTACGTAAAAATTCCAAATGCGAAGAGCCAATATTGGTAATAATCCCTATATTAGGAGAGCATATTTTACTCAAAATACCTACTTCGCCGAAATGATTGGTACCTATTTCTAAAACTGCGATTTGGTGATGGGATTTAAGATTTAACAAAGCCATCGGTAGGCCTATTTGATTATTCTTAGTGCCTTCATTTTTTAGGACCTTATATCTCTTTGCCAAGATCCAACTGATCATCTCTTTGGTTGTGGTCTTGCCGTTACTGCCCGTAACCGCAATCACGGGGATATTGAATTTTCGGCGTTGATAACCAGCGATATTACCTAAAGCCTTTATTGTATCCTTTACTTCTATTATAGACAATCTATTTAATTTATTTTTTAAATATTTAATTCGGCTGTATTCGTCAACTACTAGACAAGAAGCTTTTCTATTTACTGCCTCAGCTATAAAATCATGCCCGTCAAAATTTTCTCCCTTTATGGCTAAAAAAGCCTCACCTGCTTTAATAGTACGGGAATCTATAGATATGCCTGCGACGGATGCCTGTTTTTCACCCCCACATAATCTTCCCTTAGTCGCTTCTACTAACTCATTGACTTTAAACATTGTCTTATTGCCTGCCTGTCATCAAAAGGAATAGTCTTATCTTTTAGTATTTGATAACTCTCATGGCCCTTACCTGCAACCAATATAATATCGCCTTTTCTGGCTAAAGACAGAGCCCTGCTTATTGCCTCTGTCCTATCCGGAATAACACAGTAATTATCTTGGGTTATTCCTTTTTTAATATCCTCTATTATTTGCTTAGGATCTTCTGAGCGCGGATTATCATTGGTAATAATAGCGAAATCCGCTAATTCTGTTACGATTCCGCCCATCTTTGGCCTTTTTGTTTTATCGCGCTCGCCTCCGCAACCAAAAACAACGATAACTCTTTTTTTAGTGCACTCCCTTAAGCTTCTAATCACGTTGTTCAGGGCATCTTCGGTATGGGCGTAATCTACGAATATCAGAATACCGTTATTATTATCCACGCCCTCCAGCCTCCCCGGTACGCAGGGAAATTTTTCCACGGCAGATTTTATAATAACGGGATCTATCCCTTCGCCTTCTGCCCAAGCTAATGCCGCTAAGATATTATACACATTATGCCGGCCTATAAGCGGCGCCTCTAGGCGCATCTTGAGGTTAAGGCCGCTGACGGAAAACTCTGTATGACTGATATCAAACCGGATATCGTGCGCAAGGATATCAGCTCCATCTTTGATTCCGTAGGTTATCTTTTTGGCAACAGTAATTTTTTTCAGCCTATCTCCAGAGGGGTCATCATTGTTAATAATCACAAAAGACCCCCTAGCCATATTTTTAAATAATTTGGCCTTGGCCTGAAAATAATTTTCTTTGCTCTTGTGATAGTCTAGATGATCCTGGGTAAGATTAGTAAATATCGCGGAATGAAAATTAATCGCCTCAGTCCTATTTTGATCTAAGGCATGTGAAGAAACCTCTATTACCGCATAATCAGCACCTTCTTTGAGCATCCAAGATAACATTGATTGGATTTCTAGGGGGCCGGGAGTAGTATTTAGGGCAGGTATTCTTTTGTCTTTAAAACGATACTCAACAGTACCGATAACCGCGGGAAGATAATTTGCTTCTTTTAACACTGCTTCAATTAGATAGGATACTGTGGTTTTTCCATTGGTACCGGTGATACCAACGACTTTTATTTTTCCGGAAGGATTTCCGTAAAACTCTGCGCTAATTTTTGCTAGGGCGCTTCGGCAATCTTTTACCGTAATCGCGGTTATTTCTTGGGAAATCATGGTCTTATTTTGTACGATAACTGCTTTTGCGCCGCGCTCTATTGCCTCATTAATAAATCTATGCCCGTCTTCCTTAAAGCCGGCAATAGCTACAAAAAGATAACCATCCGTAACTTTCCTAGAATCACAACTTATCCCTTTTACCTCGAAATCCTCTAAGGGGTAGATTAAAGAATCAACATCCAAAAACTTAATTATCTCTGTTAGTTTCATGAAAAGTTAAGGCCTCATGCACCGAAGGATGGGTCTTTAAATACTTTAAGGTATCGCTTACGACATTCTTAAATACTGGTGCGGCTACTACGCCGCCAAAATAATAGGGCCGGGGATCATCAACCGTAACCACCACACTAATAGCCGGATCCTCTACCGGCGCAAAACCTATAAATGAAGCAATAAATTTATCGTGGGAATAAGTGCCGTTAGGTTCCAACTTTTGCGCTGTTCCAGTTTTGCCGGCCACCGCAAAGCCGGGGACTTTTGCTAATTTTCCCGTGCCCTCCTCGACCACGCCGGTGAGTATCTTTTTCATTCTGGAGGCTGTATCTACTGAGATAACTTTACGGATTAATTGCGGGGATATGGCTTTAATAGTTTCACCGTATTTATCCCTGATTTCTCTTACTAGATAAGGCTTCATCAGTTGCCCGCCGTTAGCAATTACCGATACTGCCGAGACTAACTGCAAGGCCGTAACTCCTACTTCCTGTCCTATCGGTATCGCGCCGATAGATACCTTGGACCAAAGACGGGGCTCCTTAATAGAACCGGAGATTTCACCCGGAAGGTCAATTCCTAATTTCTCGCCAAACCCAAATAACCTTACATAGCGATAGAGAGTTTGGGAACCTAAAATCTGCGCAACCTTAGTAGTGCCGATATTACTGGATTCTGTAATGACTTCTCTAAAGGTAAGCCAGCCGTGGGGAGTATGGTCGTGGAGTATATGCGTGGCTACCTTATAAGAGCCATTCTCACAGAAAAATTTATCTTCTTCAACTACTTTTTTCTCTTCAAGAGCTGCCGAGGCAGTAACGATTTTAAATACCGAACCTGGTTCGAATAAATCGCATATTGCAACATTATGTATCTGAGTTCTGGCGACTTTGGCATATTCATTCAAATCAAAGGTAGGCCGTTTTGCTAAGGCAAGAATTGCTCCTGTGTGCGGATCCATAACTATGATACTAGCGCTTTTTGCACGATAAGCCCGGTATACCTTATCTATTTCTCTTTCCGCAATATATTGTATAACTTCATCTATAGTTAAAATTAGGTCATAACCGTCTTTAGGAGCAACCATGTTTTCGTAGAGGTCTAATCTTTTTTGACGGGCATCCCTCAAAAAAAAGGCAAATCCGCCTTCGCCCTTTAAGCTTTTATCATATAACAATTCCACCCCTTCTAATCCTACATTATCTAATCCGGCGAATCCAATCAGGTGGCTGGCAAGATAACCGTTAGGATAACAACGCTTGGTTTCTTTAATAAAACCCAGCCCTTTTATATTTAATTTTTTTATAGCCTGAGTCTGCCCAGGAGTGATTTTTCTAGCTAACCAAACAAAAGCTTTCTCGCGATATAATTTATCTTTTAAAAAAGAGTAATCCGTATCTAAAATAGTAGTGAGCTGCTTAATGATTAGCTCTTTATCCGGGTCGGGGATCTCATTAGGCGCTGCATAGAGCGAATCTATGGATATATTTACTGCCTGAGGTTTAAGATTGGCATCGTATATGGTGCCCCTACGAGGCTCTAACTCTACGAATAGGTTATATTGTTTCTTAGCAATATTCCTAAGGTAGCTTGCACGAAAGAATTGGATAAATAAAAGGCGGGCTATGCAAAAAGCAAGGAAGGTAAAAAATAATAAGAAGACCGCATTGATTCTACGGTGGTGATTGACTATATACACGGATTTAAATAAAATTTAAGGTTGGTTATTAGTAACTACCAACCACAAGCGGATTTGGGGATTTAATCGTCTTGGCCTCAGCCTGCCTCTTAATACCAAAGAGACGGGACAATATGCCTTCTTTAGGCTGGGATTCGCTTGAAACCGTATTTCCTTTGGAATACTCTAATCTTACTAACTGATAAGTTTCGGGCATCTGAAAATCAGCCTGCTGGGAAAATTTATTGCAAATACGCGTTAAGGAAGAATCTCTTTTTATATTGTATCTTAAGACGGTATTCTTATCAAGTAAATTCTGGCAGGATGTCTGTTGTTTTTGGGCGGCATAAGCCAGGCGAAAAATCTCTGTCTGCTGCCAGACATAAAGCAGGCTTAATAAAGTAATAAAGAAAATAACTGCTAAAAATTTGGGTATTCTCATTTCATTATAATTTTTCGGCAACGCGCAGCTTCGCACTGCGGCTGCGGGGGTTGTCGTTTAGCTCTTCGTTGGTGGCAACCTGCGGCTTAGGGGTCACGATATTTATTTCACCCATACCGGCCGCCTTACGAAAATTTAATTTAACTATGCGGTCCTCTAAAGAATGAAAAGATAAAACACATATTCTGGCATTTTTATTTAACAGCTTAACCGCTTTATTTATCGCTATCTCTAATGCCTCCAGCTCTCTATTAACGGCAATACGCACTGCTTGAAAAGTTCTGGTGGCAGCATGGAGCCGGGAATGCCTATATCTTGCAGGAATGGCTCTTACGACAAGATTACTTAACTCGGCAGTAGTGGCAATGGGATGGGCCTCTCTTTCCGTCACTAAAACCCTGGCAATGCGATTATGCCATTTTTCCTGCCCGAAATTCCATAATAATGTAGATATCTCCTCCTCCGTAAGATTATTTATGAGATCATAGGCAGATATAAAACTGTTCCTGTCCATGCGCATATCTAAAGGCCCTTCATCCTGAAAACTAAACCCCCGTTCAGGGACCTCTAATTGAAAAGAAGAAACACCTAAATCAAAAAGTATGCCGTCTATTTTTTTAATATTTATATTTTTTAGGATATTATCGAGATCCATAAAATTTCCGTGCACAAAGATACAACCGGTACCTAAATCACGCAGGTTCTGGCGCGCTAAAGCTAACGACTCTGCATCGCGATCAATACCGATAAGCTTTCCGCCTGGTGCAAGCTGCGATAATATTGCCCGGCTATGCCCGCCTAAGCCCATTGTTGCATCTACTATAATCTTGCCGCTAGATAAATTTAAATATTCTATAACTTCCGCAAGCATTACCGGAGTGTGCAATTGGGATTTCACGTTACAACCTTATAACTAGATGTTATCTATTAGTTTCTCAGCGATCTCTTCAAAAGACGGCCGCGAGCTTCCATAAAAAGCCTGCCACTTCTCTTTGGACCAGATTTCTATCCTGTTAGCGACCCCTACGATTGCAACATCTCTTTTAATTTCGGCAAAATCTTTAAGATATTGTGGCAGTAAAATTCTTCCTTGCCTATCGGCGACAATCTCCGTCGCTCCGGAAAAATACAGGCGATTAAAAGTGCGCGCCTCCTGTTTAGTAAAAGAAATGGATTTAAATTTTGTTTCCTGTATGCGCCATTCTTCTTCGGAAAACATAAAAAGGCATTTATCTAATCCGCGGGTAATAAAAAACTTCTCTATGAAATTAGACTTTGCTACTTCACGAAACTTAGCAGGCAATATCAGGCGACCTTTACGGTCTATGGAATGCAAAAATTCACCATAAAACATGGCTTAACCTCTTTCCACTTTACTCCACTTTTAACCACTTTGTATCCCAAAGTATAGATAAAATTATCTTTCTTGTCAAGATAAAAATTTCCCTAACTTAATGAAATACAAGGACTAGTGGTTAAGAAGGGTAATAATAGGCATATATTGTGGTATTAATTAGTGGCGGGAAAATATCTTTTTACTGGAAGCTATATCTTTATGGATCTGTAGACACAAAGCAGCGGCAGAAGCGAATTTTTTATCTCTTCTTATCTTTTTTATAAATTGAATCTCTAAATATTTTCCATAAATATTCTTTTTAAAATTAAGTATATATACTTCGATATGTTCTTTGGAACATTTATGAAAAGTGGGTTTTTCCCCGATATAGCAAAGGCCGTTTAATCTTTTATTACCTAATAAAACCGTTACGGCATATATCCCCAGAGGCGGAACAACTTCATGATGAGGATTAATATTTGCCGTAGGAAACCCCAATCTTTTACCTAAAGAGCTTCCTTTTATTACCGTACCTAAAATACTTACCGGGCGTAAGAGCAATTTTTTAGCGCTCACAAAATTTCCCTGTGTGATTAGGCTGCGGATATAGGTGCTACTTACAGCACGGCCGCCCAATTTTAGCATCTTAAATACTTTTATCTTAAATTTATATATGCCGGATAATCTTTGCAGGGTATAAAAATTACCTCTTACGCCTTGGCCGAATCTGAAGTTTCTACCAATACATATGTAAGCGGCCCTGATTTTTTTAACTAAAATATCTTTAATAAAATCTTCTGCAGATATTTTAGCGAAGTTACGGCTAAAATTTATAATAATGCAGGCGTCTATGCCGATTTCCTTGATTAATCTTAGGCGATGTTCTAAAGAATAGAGGCTTTTTCTTTTTTGCGGATGGGGCCAGAAGGTTAAGGCTATACTGGTGCCTTTTATCCGGCGGGAGATCCTTATCGTTTCTTCTAAAATACGCCTGTGTCCACGATGTACACCATCGAATACGCCCAACGCAACTACAGGTTTCTTAAACTTCTTAATTCCTTTCAGGCCGTATATAATTTTCATATTTAAGTTTTATGCTTTTAGCGGGTGGCTTGGTTTGCACCTTCCCTAATAGGATAGGCAAGTGCCACCCTTCTGGGCGGGTTTTGAGCGGGGCCTCCGAGGATGCCGAGCGGGCACGGTTCACCCGCTATGAGTTTATCGGTGAGAGCGAGGCACCGCAGGGGAGCGAAATTTTGCTACGCTGGAGCAAAACGAGCATCCCCGCGAGAAACAAACCAAGCCAGGCCCTGCTAAAATAATAGAGAAAAACGGCAGGTTCATTAAAGATTCTCTTTTATTTTAGCCAAAACTCTCTTTCTTACTTGCTCTAAGTTGCCTTTGACGGTGGCGCCGCTGGCTGTCTTATGCCCTCCGCCGCCAAAAAAACCGGCGATTTTATTTACGTCAATTTTCCCCTGAGACCTGAAGTTTACCCGGATTTCATTCTTTGTTTTTAAATTTTCCTTGAATAGCACCACTACTTCCACATCTTTTATATTACGGGCGAAGCTTAAAATTTGCTCGGTCAAATCAATGGATATCTTAGTATTTTTTAATAAACTTTTTTCTAGCTCAAGCCAAGTGACCTTACCGTTAAACTGAACCTTCAAATTAGGCAGTATTCTAGTTAATAGTTGTATATCTCTAAAAGGTATACTTTGGTATATATTCTTGTAAATCTGTGCGCTATCCAAGCCAAATTTTAAAAGATAGGATGCTATTTTATGCGTGAGGCTAGTAGTATTAGAGTAGTGAAAAGAACCGCTATCAGTAAGAATACCTACATATAAACAGCTAGCTACATCTTTATTCAAAGGAATACGCAATTGTTTATAGAGCCTATAGACTATCTCCGCAGCGCAAGACGCCTTCGCATCCACGCAGTTGACATCGGCAAATCTTGTATTGCTTATATGGTGATCAATGTTAATGACCGGTTTATTAATACTAAAAATAGAAACTTTACCACAGCGTTTTAAATCAGAACAATCTAAAGTCACAAAACAATCAAATTTAAATTTGGCCAGGCTCTTTCTCATTCTTTGTATCTTATTTGCGCCGGGCAGGAAATTATATTCATCGGGGACTATATCCTCATTTACCATTAAAGCGAATTTACCCATTTTTTTAAGCAGCATATAGAAAGCAAGTTGCGAACCCAAGGCATCACCTTCGGGGCTAGTATGGGTAGTAATGAGGAATCGTTTATTTCTTCTTATGTATGCGCTTACTTTTTTTAGGCTCATCTGTCTTTTTTATCTCCTCAAGTATTTCCTGAATCCTAAAACTATATTCTGACGATTTATCCTGTTTAAAAGAAATCTCCGGGGCAAATCTTAATCTAATGCGTTGGGCGATTAGCCGGCGGATAAACCCTAATGCCGAATCCAGCGCTTCTTTGGTCTTCTTGTAATCCTGTTCCTGACCCAAAACGCTAAAAAATACTTTCGCATATCTATAATTCGGCGTTAATTCTACTTTGGTAATAGTAACAAACCCTAAACGCGGATCTTCTATTTCATCGTGCAGGATGCAACTGACTTCTTTCTTGATGGCCTCGGTAAGCTTATCGTGTCTGGACATATTAGATCAGCTCCATTTCATAATCAATTAATTGTATGCCGTTATAACCTTTGATAAAACTGACTATATTTGACAAGGTGCTATTAATATTGCTTCTCTTTCTTTCTACGCCTGCTACTGCAAGCGTGGATTTCTGCCATTTATCATCGTCGCCTATCTTAAGTTACCGCTACATTAAAACTATTACGCAGCCTTTCTTTAAAACCATGCAAAATCCTCCTTTTGGCTTTAAGGGAATTGCTATCTTGTATAAGTATCACTAAGTGCAAAATTCCTACCGTCATTTAATGCCTGTATATTTTTTTAATAAAAGCCAGCTCTTGTTCTTTGGTACTAATTTTTCCGTTAAGCTTAGCCTGGAGGATCTTAGCAAAAATCCTCTGGTAATGCCGGCCTGGCAGAATCCCTAACTTACGCAAATCATCTCCCGAAACAGAAATAGACATGCCGTTATAAATCTTGAAAAAGTCGGTAATATATTTGTTTATCTTTTTATCTTTAGATTTTGCTTTAATCAAAATAATGGCTTCGTAACTTAAGGGTTCTAATAAAGAAAAAATCTTTGCCGGCTTAACCTGGGAACGATAAAGCTGTGCCATAATAACGCGGTTGGTTTGTTTATAATTCAATATCCTTTTGGTCTCTCCTTTACGAAAAGCAAAGCGCCTGCATACTAACTTTATGTCACTAGTGGCTAAAGAGCCCAAAAGCGCCATAAAATAGATAAGCCAACTATCGAGGCCTCGACGCTCAGGATAGGTTTTTTTAAACCAGCTAATCTGGTTTTCGGCAGCCTTCAATAATACGCGGTTTTTTGGCGATAACAAAAGGCGCTTATTTATAAAAGCAAATCCTACCAATTCTCTCAAGCGTTTAATCTGTTTTAATACCGTTTTCTCTTTTAATATGGGAATTAATTCATCGCGCAATCTTTGCGGCTCTGTTTTTTCCAACATCTTAAAGCTAACGGCTTTTTTTAAATTTTTCAACGTATCGGGCTCTATCTTAAAATTGTATCTTTGTTCAAAACGGATAGCCCGTAATATACGCGTGGGATCATCGATAAAACTAAGGCTGTGTAGTATGCGTATTTTTTTGTTTCTTAAGTCCCCTTGGCCACCAAAAAAATCTATAAGCCTTCCTGCATCTTTTCCGGACAAGCCTATAGCCATGGCATTTATAGAAAAATCTCGACGGTATAAATCATCTCTTAAATTTCCGGGCATAACTTGCGGTAAAGCCGCGGGTTTTGGGTAAAATTCTTTTCTGGCTGAGGCGATATCTAATTTTATGCCGGATCTTAAAATGAGGGTTGCCGTAGCGAATCTTTTATGCCGAATAAGCTTAGCATTAAGCCTAGAGGAAAGCTCTTCTGCAAATTTTATGCCGTTTCCTTCCACAACGATATCTAAATCTAAATTTTTTGCCCCCAAAATCAAATCCCGCACAAATCCGCCTACTAAATAGATGGGTATATTATTTGAACCTGCAGTATCTAGAGCAAGAAATATTAAATCTTTAATTTCTTCCGGTAATTTTTTTAAATATTCTTTCATTTTGTCACTCATAACTCACAACCCATAACTCAATACTTATTAGGGTCTAGGATGAAACATCTTATGTATGGTTTTCAGCCTATCTTTATTTATATGCGTATAAATCTGCGTAGTAGAGATATTAGCGTGGCCCAGCATTTCTTGGACCGAACGTAAGTCCGCACCCCTCTCTAATAAATGGGTGGCAAAAGAATGCCTTAAGATATGCGGCCGGACGGGTTTTTTAATGCGTGCGGACCGGGCATATTTTTTTATCAGCTTCCACAATGATTGCCTAGAAATTCTTTTACCGGAACGATTCAAAAATAAAAATTCCGAATCCTTTCCTTTTAATAGTTTAGGCCGGCTTTGTTGTATATATCTAATAATACTGCTTACGGCTTTTTTACCTAAAGGAATGACTCGTTCTTTATTACCCTTGCCGATACAACGCAAAAAACCGATATCTAAATTAACATTAGCTATTTTTAGGTTCGCCGCCTCTGATACCCGCATTCCGGTAGCATAAATAGTCTCTAAGATCGCCTTGTCTCTTATACCTTGCCTATCCCGGATATTAGGTTGGGCCAATAACGCATCTACTTCATTTAAAGAAAGAGCCTGGGGGATCTTTTTCCATAATTTCGGGGAATCTATCAGGCTAGTAGGGTCACTGCTTAAAATCCTTTCCCTCACCAAAAATCTATAGAATACTTTTATCGCGGCTAAATGCCGGGCAATAGAATTTGCCACCAAACCCTTGTCTTTCTGATAAAGCATAAAATTTATCACTTCATTTTTAGTAGTTTTAGAGAGCGCATCAATATGGTGCCTATTTAGAAAATCTACAAATACATTCAAATCTTTACGATAGGAAATAATGGTATTGTGGCTCAAGCCCCGTTCAACTAAAAGATAATTCAAAAAGGTATCTATAAATTCTTTCATCTCTAATTCAGAAAAGGATTATGTAGTTTTTCCTCTTTTATAGTAGAAGTTGGCCCGTGGCCGGGATAAATTACAGTGTCATCTGAAAGCTTAAGAAGCTTCTTATTGATAGAATCAATGAGTGCATTTTCATCGGCTCCTTGCATATCGGTCCTGCCGATACTATGATAAAATAGGGTATCTCCGCTAAAAAGAATTTTATCGTCAGGGCTAACCATATGCAGGCAAATTCCGCCTGGCGTATGCCCGGGAGTATGCATTACTTCTAAACGTATTTTACCAAGGTTAAGACTCTCTTTGTCTTTTAATGTATTTACCGGGAAACTAACCTGGTAAGGCAAACCAAACATAGCGGAAAGATTAAGGCGAGGGTCTTTTAATAGCACTAAGTCAGCTTCATGGATATATACAGGAACATTGAATTTATCATCACAGCCTATATGGTCAATATGGCCATGTGTATTAATAATAAAAGCTGGCTGTAGCTTGTGTTTCTCTAAAATTTTCTTAATCTTCTTTTCTTCGTATCCCGGGTCAATAATTATGGCGGGTGAATTTTTTTCCTCTGCTAGAATATAGCAATTTACCTGCATAGGGCCTACACAAATAGCCTCAAATATCATGCCAGACAATCTTTTATCTTGCGATAAGAAAGATCCCTTAATATATTCCTCTTAATATTTTCCGCAGCGCTACGGTTTGTATCCACATCGTTGCCATAAACATCCTTAGCTATTGCCCCTCTTAAATTATGCATCTGGCTGATGCTATTATTCAGTATTTTTATTTTTTCTTCTTTCAATAATGGCCTGAGCTGCTCCAGGTTTTTTATAGCCTCATCGATACAGTCGATTTGTTTCTTGTAACTGGCGCCTTTATGTAACGAATTTATAAGTTCATCTTGCCAGGATTTCCAGTATAACAAGTACTGACGACATAATTCTTCCTTAGTTATTTGTGGCGCTGTATACTCTTCGGGGGCAACTACCATCTCCTCTACCGGAAGATTCTCTTTTTTAGTCTTACGGGTAAATTTACGCACAAAGGCATCGCAACCCAAAAGATTTATCAGCAATGCAAAACATAAGCTAAAAAATATAATATTTTGGAATTTGGAATTTGGAATTTGGAATTTCATTTAATTGTCTCCTTTCCCTCTAAAGCTATTTAATAGAAAACGGGATCCTGCCCTTATTTAGAACCTATCAGGCGGGAAAATTTTTTCTCATCAATAATTTTTATCCCTAACTTTTTGGCCTTAGTATATTTAGAACCGGGATTTTCTCCTACCACCAGGAAATCTGTATTCTCACTCACGCCAGATGAAACATTGCCTCCGTATTGACGCACCAATTTTTTAGCTTCTAAGCGACTGTAATCTTGAAGTTCTCCGGTAAAAACAACGGATTTTCCGCTTAAAATTGATTTTTTTATTGAGGCGGCTTCTTCTTGTAAATTTAACCTTGCTTCTTTAAGTTTTTTGACCAAGCGTATGGTACTGGGATGTCTAAAAAAATCTGTGATAGAATCAGCTATCACCGACCCCACTTCGTAAATAGCGTCAAAATCCGCTAGGCTAGTTTTCATTATATTATCAATGGTTCTGAAATGTTGCGTTAAAACATAAGCCGCCTTTTCTCCCACATGCCTTATACCTAAGCCATAAACAAGGCGGGATAAAGATTGATGCTTGCTTTTTTCTATCGCATCCAGAAGATTCTGGGCCTTTTTTTCTTTGAATAATTCTAAAGTTAATAAATTTCCTTTTTTTAAAAAATAAATATCGGCAAAATCTTTTATCAGGCCCTTCTTAACGAGTTGCTCAACCACTGCATCCCCCATCCCTTCGATATCCATGGCTTCTCTGGAGGCAAAATGGGCCAAGCCTCGCTCCAGCTGTGCCGGACAGGAGGGATTTATGCAGCGATAAGCTACATCTTCTTCTTTTTCTTTTATCACTTTACCTGAACAAGCCGGGCATTTTTTGGGGATTTCTATTCTAATACCATACTGTGCCGCTTTAACTACCTTAACAACCTTGGGTATCACTTCTCCTGCCCGCTCAATTAATACCCTATCACCCTCCTTTAGATTTAGGCGCTTGATTTCATCAAAATTATGCAGGGTAGCGTGTTTAATAATCACTCCGCCGCATTCAACTGGCTTAAGCTCAGCTACCGGCGTAATCACTCCGGTGCGGCCTACTTGCATATTGACTTTCAAAACTTCGGTAGTGGCCTGACGTGCAGGAAATTTATAAGCCACAGCCCAACGGGGGCTCTTTAAAGTAAACCCTAACCTTTGCTGCTGTAATAAAGAATTTACTTTTATTACTATTCCGTCAATCTGATAGGGAAGTGTTTCTCTTTTTTCCTGCCAACTCTTACAATAAACAATCGCTATTTCAAGGCTTTGGCATTTTTTTGAAGTAGGATTTACCGGTACCCCCCAGCCTTTAAGTAATTCTAAGAATTGCCATTGTGTTCTAATATCCAGCTTCTTCAGTTCCCCTAGGGAATGGGCAAAAAATCTTAGCCTTCTTTTTGCTACTAAAGCTGTGTCTAAAAGTTTTAAGGAACCGGCCGCAGCATTACGGGGATTAGCAAATAATACTTCATTATTATTTTCCCTTTCTTTATTTAAGGCCTGAAAATCTTTATTCTCCATATAAACTTCCCCGCGTATCTCAATAAAACTGGGAATAGACTTTTCCTGTAGGACTAAGGGTATAGCACGGATAGTTTTTATATTCTGGGTTACATCTTCGCCGGCCTCTCCGTCGCCGCGGGTGGCGCCTCTGAATAATTTGCCTTTTTCGTAGGCAAGATTAGCGCTTAGCCCGTCGATTTTAAGTTCCACTATGTATTCAACTACCTGTTTGTCTGTTAAGCCTTTATGTATGCGCTCACCCCATTCCTTTAATTCCTCAAAAGAGTAGGTATTATCCAAAGAAAACATTCTCTGCTTGTGTTTAATGGTCTGGAAGCCCTCTAAGATTCCGCCTTCCAGGCGTACCGTGGGTGAATCATCGGCTTTAAACTGGGGATACTTATTCTCTAAATCGCTAAGTTCCCTCATTAAACCATCATATTCTCTATCAGATATCTCAGGGTGGGATAAAACATAATATAGGTAATCGTGATGGCGGATTTTTTCTCTTAAGTGTTCTATTTTTTTCTTTATATCTGTAGACAAAGTTGGTTCTCCTTTTAAAACTTTATTTTGAATTCTTGAAATTCACCCGATCCTTCCAGCCACTTTATGTCTTTGCCCTGCATATACTCTTGGAAATATTGATTAATCCTGGTGAGAAATTGTTCTAGCAAATCTTCTTCTGCTTCTGCGATAATCTCTACTCTGCCGTCGCGTAAGTTTTTAACCCAACCAAGGATACCTAAATTATTAGCTATATCCTGCGCAGTAAAACGAAACCCCACCCCCTGGACCCTACCCGAATAAAAAACATGGACCTGTTTCTTCATAATTCAATCGGGGAGGGCGGACTTGAACCGCCGACCTTTGCGTCCCGAACGCAACGCTCTAGCCAAACTGAGCCACTCCCCGTTTTTTAATCTATTGCTTATCGGAAAAACGGTACCGCCTGCTTCTTCTTAGTCGTACGGTACCTATCCGTGGCGAAATCCTTCGTGCTTTGTGCAGAATGAGCCACTCCCCGTTTTTTAATCTACTGCTTATCGGAAAAACGGTACCGCATGCTTCTTCTTAGTCGTGCGGTACCTCTCCGTGGCGAATCCGCCAACGCTTTGTGGCGGAGAGCCACTCCCCGTTTTGCAATTATTCTTACTTTTAGACAAAACAATACTTAGACTTACAAAGTAAGGCTAAGTACCTTATCAATCGCTAATTTACAGAAAATTAGTATATCAGAAATCGACCTGTTAAGCAATAATTAGAAGCTAACATAAGTATTATTGCTGCCTTGGTCTCTTGGCGAGGATATCAAATTCAATATTGACTTTATCTGAAGGCCCTTTAAAACCTAAGGTGGTATTCTTCAAGGTATGAGGGATTATATATACTAGGAACGTCCCGGATTTTTTAGTGACGATAGTCAAGCTTATCCCGTCAATAGCCACGGATCCTTTAGGCAAAACATAGTCGCTAAATTTTACGGGAAAAGCAATTTCAAAACATAGATTATTGGCTATATAATGTTTATTGCGGATTATCCCCAGGCAATCAATATGGCCGCTGACAAAGTGTCCTGACACTCTATCGCCGACCCTTAAGGAGCGCTCTAAATTAACCTTCTCTTTTATCTTTAATACCCTTAGGTTAGTAATTTTTAGAGTTTCTGGCATAACCTCAAAACCTAAAATATTACCTTCTTTTTTGATTATCGTCAGACAAGTGCCGTTTACCGAAATACTATCTCCGATACGGCTGTCTTGGATAATATTCTTTGACTTTAATTGTAGTAAACTAATATCTCTCTTCCTGGATATACTCAATACTTCGCCTAATTCTTCAATAACGCCACTAAACATAAGCTTCTATAAATAAATCTTCCCCTATATGTTTAAATTTAGTTTCCTTTAATTTAATGGCTTTATCTATATGCGTTATCCCTCGGCCCATTACCGAGCTAATCGCATCTCTTCCGCCAATAATCTTGGGGCTGATAAAAAATAACACCTTATCTACTAGGCCTTCATCAAACAAGGATCCGATTAAGGTTCCGCCCCCCTCTACAAGAATATTGGCTATTTCCAGGCGCGCCAGCTTTTTCATCATATCCCTTAAATTTACCTGTCCTTCTTTTTCTTTTATCTCTAAGATTGTGGCTTTTTGGGCCAATATCTTTCGGTTTTCGGTTTCCTGGCCAGGCCTTACCGCTATAGTAGCAATAAAGACCTTGCTGTTGTTTAAAAATATATTAGCAACGTGCGAGGTACTTAATTGGCTATCGACAATTATTTTTGGTATTTTACCGCCGCTTGATAGAGCATAAAGCTTGGGGTTATCCCTTAATACCGTATTCACCCCGACCATAATAGCATCGTAGTTTTTGCGTATCTTATGCGCGTAGTTACGGCTGGCATCAGAAGTAATCCACTTAGAATCTCCTGTCCGAGTAGCAATCTTTCCGTCTAAAGACTCACCTACTTTCACAGTAATATAAGGCATCTTTTTGGTGATATATTTTATGAATACTTCGTTAATCTTTCTTATCCGATTCTCTAAAATCCCTACCCGCACCTTTATCTTATGTTCCCTAAGTATCTGGATACCTTTACCGTTAGTTAAGGGATTAGGGTCAATCATCCCCACTACTACTTCTTTTATGCCGCTTTGAATTATTTTATTAATACAAGGAGGGGTTCTTCCGAAGTGAACGCAAGGCTCCAATGTTACATAAAGAATAGCACCCCTTGCAGCTTGTCCTGCCTCATCCAAGGCAATGATTTCTGCATGAGGTAATCCTGCTTTTTTGTGATACCCCCTGGCTATAATCCGGCCATTCTTGACTACCACAGCCCCTACCATAGGATTAGGAAGGGTTTTTCCTTTTGCTTTTAAAGATAATCTTATTGCCAGATCCATATAATAGCAGTGGTCTTTTTTCATCAGAGGCTTTCTTTGGCTATTTTTAATTTCTCTACTAATTCATAAGGCAGCTTTACAGAGCCGATCTTAACCTGCGGCTTAGCATCCCCATGGCAATCCGAACCGCCCGTAATCAGTAGGTTATATTTTTGGGTCAGATTAAGATAAAAATTAATCATAGATTGGGTATGCTCTGGATAATATACCTCAAGGCCCATTAAACCGTAATCAATAAACTCGGGAATTAATTCATCGCAAGATATAGTATAAGGGTGGGCTAAGACCGGTATACCCTTAACTTCTTTAATCAAATTTATTGCTTCTTGGGGAGAGAATCTGAATCCGCAGACGTAAGCCGGGCACTTATCTCCTATATATTTTGTAAAGGCTTCATAGATAGAATTTACTAAACCCTGTTTGACCATGGCCCTGGCAATATGTAGCCTGCCTACTGTGCCGCGGATAGCTAATTTAAATACCTCCTGAACGTCTAATTTAACGCCAATAGCATTAAGTTTATCCGCTATTTTATATATACGCTCGATACGATTCTTTTTTAAAATATCCAATCTCTCTAACAGGCCTTTATTCCTATAATCAAGCAAATAACCGAGGATGTGTATTTCTAGCCCCTGGTATTCGGCGGTCAACTCGATAGCCGGTATAACCTCTATAGCTTCTCTCTTACCGGCCTCAATAGTAGATTTCAGGCCAGCCACAGTATCGTGATCGGCTACGGCAATTGCCGATAAATCATGACGCCTGGCTTCCAGAATCAAATCTTGCGGCAAATAAGTCCCATCTGAGAAAACGGTATGTAGATGTAGGTCGGCAAATTTCATTTATTTCTTATTTTTTTTCTAATTTTATTTTATCCAGTATGCCGTTAACGAACTTTCCCGCTTCTAGGTCGGAATATTTTTTGGCAAGCTCTATAGCTTCGTTTATGGAAACTTTAGGGGGGATATCTTGGCAAAAGAGAAGCTCATAGCAACCAAGGCGCAAAATATTCCTATCCACCACTGCCATGCGTTTCAGTTCCCAGTTATCGGCATATTCACTAATTTTTTTATTAATTACTTCGCAGTTTTCCCAAACCCCTCTGACAAGTTGGGCAGTAAAATTCTTTATCTCTTGTTCCATCTCTTCTTCAGCGTGTGAGCTCCATAAAGCATCCAGGCAATCCGCATAACTATCATGCGTAATATCCATTTGATAAAGAATCTGTAATGCAAACTCTCTTGACTTAGTGCGCTTTCTCAAGTTTAATGAGCACATAAGTTACGCAACGAAAGTGGCGTAACTTATAAGTGCGAATTAATCCCCCCTTCTTGCTTTCACAAGAAAGCAGGGGGGGGGATAAGTTCGTGCATACAATTTATGTTCACTTCGTTCCATAAATTGTGCACTCACTTATTTTAATTTCTCTACTAAATCAGCCATCTCAATGGCATTTAATGCTGCATCGCGGCCTTTGTTGCCTTCTTTTGTCCCGGCACGTTCAATTGCCTGTTCGATGGTGTCGGCGGTGATAACTCCGAATATTACCGGCAGGCCGGTATTTAAAGATGCAGCTGCTATCCCTTTTGCCACTTCGGAAGCGATGTAGTCAAAATGCGGGGTTGAGCCGCGGATAACCGTTCCTAAACAAATCAAGGCATCGTAGGATTTTGTTTTTGCAAGCCTGTTAGCTATTACCGGAATTTCAAATGCCCCCGGTACCCAGGTTACGACTAAATCTTTTTCCTCGGCGCCGTGCCTGATTAAAGTATCCAGGCAACCTGACAATAACTCTTTGCTGATAAAATCATTGAAGCGCGAAATAATAATCCCGAATTTCTTTCCTTTGGCAATAAGATTGCCCTCTACTATTTTTACCATATCCTCATCCTCCTTTTTATATTTTTAAATAATGGCCTAATTTTTCTTTTTTGGTCTTAAGATATTGATAATTTAAAGGATTAGGCTCTATTTCTAAAGGGACGCGTTCGCTCACCTTCAGGCCGTATCCTTCTAAACCTACAATCTTGCGGGGATTGTTGGTAAGAAGGCGTATTTTTTGAACTTCCAAGTCCACTAAAATCTGTGCCCCTATTCCGTAATCGCGTAAGTCCGGCTTATGTCCCAGGGCCTGATTAGCTTCAATAGTATCTAAGCCTTGATCCTGTAAATTATAAGCGCGTATTTTATCTGCCAGGCCGATGCCGCGGCCCTCCTGGCTCATATAAAGGATAACCCCCTTTTTTTCTTTACCGATAATCTGCATGGCTTTTTTGAGTTGCCTGCCGCAATCACAACGTAATGATTCGAATACATCTCCGGTTAAACATTCTGAATGAACCCTTACTAAGACGGCTTCGTTACCCCACTTGCCAATAGTAAGTGCAACATGAAGTTGATTCTGGATTAAATCTTTATATAAAATTAAGTTATAATTACCGAATTCTGTAGGTAGAACGGTTTCAGCGAGTCTTTCTACTAATTTTTCAAAACGCCTGCGGTACTCAATGAGAGAGGCAATGCTACAAACTTTTAGATTATGCTTTTTAGAAAACTCCAATAATTGCGGCAGGCGCGCCATTGTTCCATCATCGTTCATGATTTCGCATATTACGCCGGCCGGATACAGCTTGGCTAATTTCATTAAATCTATCGCGGCTTCCGTATGTCCGGCCCTCACTAAAACTCCCCCATCTTGTGCCTTCAAAGGAAAAATATGCCCCGGTTTAATTAAATCTTCTGGCCGGGTTTGAGGATTTATCAGGACTTCGATGGTGCGGGCGCGGTCATATGCAGAAATACCTGTAGTTATGCCGGAAGCAGCATCACTAGAGATCATCCAAGAAGTAGAAAAGGGGTCTTTGCGGTAAGAAGTGATGTTATTACTCATGGGCTCTAATCCTATAGCTTCTAGCCTTTGCTCTTCCATGGGAACGCAGATAAGCCCGCGGCCGTACTTAGCCATAAAATTTATATCCTGCGGCTTAACAAAAGAGGCGGCCATCACCAAGTCCCCTTCATTCTCGCGGTCTTCATCATCTACTACGATGACCATCTTGCCGTTTTTCAAATCATCAAGTATCTCTGTAATAGTATTGAACATAGGCATTAACCAAGGCTCTCCCTCGCCTTCTACTATTATATTTAGCATTAAGGCGCGGGATTAATTCGTCCTTCGCTTCGCTCTAGGACTCGATTGGACGATCCTGAAACGAAGTGAAGGATCTCGCGCATATAACTTATGTCAAAAGCTCATCAATATTATATTCCATAAGTTATGCGCTCATTAAAAAACCCGAAGGCAATCTTCGGGTAAATAAAAAACATCCATCTTCTCTCATCTGGACTTTCCATCCAATCCAAAATGATGGATTGGTGTGCGTTTCTTACGCAACCATCGGCTCTGGAATCTTACCAGATCTGTCCCGAAAAAAAATCAGGACTCGCGGGCTATACCGCCGGTCAGGAATTACACCTTGCCCCGAAGATCAAGTAAAAAATAGTATAACTAAAAATCTTTGGCTTGTCAATATATTTAAAGAATACTATAATATCTTTATCATGGAACCTATTATAAAACGGGTACATAAAACTCTCTTAAAAAAGAAAATTAAAGTTTCTGTGGCTGAGTCCTGCACCGGCGGCTTGATTTCCAGCCTCCTTACTCACCTTACGGGAAGTTCCCGCTATTTTATTTTAGGGATAGTCGCTTATAGTAATTTAGCAAAAATAAAAATACTAAAAATTCCTGCCGCATTAATTGCCCAAAAAGGCGCTGTCTCCAAAGAAGTAGCCAGGGAAATGGCAAAATCCGTAAGGCTGGTGTCCAAAAGCAATTTAGGCATAGCTGTCACGGGTATTGCCGGCCCTGACGGCGCCTTGAAAGAAAAACCTAAAGGCACGGTTTTTATTGCTCTAGATACCCCTAGGAAAAAAATATGCCTGAGATTCAAGTTTAACGGTAACCGTCAATCCGTAAGAAAACAGGCAGCGTTAAAAAGCCTACAGTTAGCCAAAAGAATAGTTGATAAATAAAGAATGAGGACCTTTATTGCTATCGAATTACCCAAAGAAATCAAAAATAGCCTTTCCTGCTTGCAGGAAGAATTAAAAAAGCAAAATGCCGATGTTAAATGGGTGGATCCTTCTAATATACATCTGACCTTGAAATTTTTAGGGGAAATCGAAGATAAAAAGACCGATAAGCTCGTTGGTATTATGCAAGAAGTAGCGAAAAATAATCCCTTTTTTGCCATGCGCATCTGTTCTCTGGGCGCTTTTCCTAAAATAGAATTTCCCAGGATAATCTGGGTAGGGATTGATAAGGGGGATAAAGAAACTAAAAAATTAGCTAAAGATTTGGAAGAAAGGCTCTCTGGACTTGATATACCCAAAGAAGAGAGAAGTTTCTCTTCGCATATTACTATCGCAAGGGTAAAATCAAATCTAAACCGGATAAAACTAACCGAAGCGCTAAAAAAACTGGAAGATAATTGGGACAGGAAAAGTATGGAATTTCTTGTGGCAAAGATTACTCTTTTTAAAAGTACCCTTACCCCAAAAGGCCCTATCTATGAAGCCTTAAAAGAAACTACCCTAGAGGCTACCTGAAGGATAATATTTGTATATAGCCCGGCAATAATATCGTCTGCCATAACGCCTAGGCTACCTTTTAGCTGTTCCAGCTTATTTGCCGGAAAGGGCTTCAGGGTATCTAACAGGCGAAACAAAAAGAAACCTATTATTACCGTCTTTAAGTTATAGGGTAAAAAAAACAGCGCAACAAGCATGCCTGATACTTCATCTATTACAATAAATTTAGCATCCTTTTTGTGAAATATCTCTTCCGCCTCACCTGTAACTAAAAACCCAAATATAATAAGAATCAAGGTCAGACCCGAATATAAAATAACCTCATTTTTAGTTAACCAAAATAAAAATAATCCAGCCAAACTTCCGAATGTCCCCGGTATCAACGGTAAATAACCTATGTAGAAAAAAGTACTTAATATTTTTACTATTGTTTTGCGGATATTCACAGGGGTAAATTAAAGCTTGGTGATAATCTTACGGTTTCCCCAAAGATACGCTAGGCCAGAATAAAGGGTAAGCCCCACAGTAACCAGCATCAACAGGTATATGCCTTGGCGAAACAGGCCTTCCCAGGCAGGATTCCAGGTAAAGAAGGTCAACATCGTCTCTTTCATTACAATGAAGCCCAATATCGTAAATATCACCGCCATCTGAGATAAGGTTTTGTGTTTACCCACTTTGCTTGCCGATAGCACCTTTCCTTTGTTAAGGGCAAATAGCCGTAAAGATGTAATTAAGATCTCGCGGGCGATAACAATTACGAACATCCAAGCATCGATTAACTGCATCTGCACAAATGCCGCAAATGCTGCCAATACCAGGATTTTGTCGGCGATGGGGTCCATGAGCTTGCCGAAATCAGTGACCATGTTTTTCTTATGAGCGATCCTGCCATCAAAAAAGTCAGATAAAGCAGCGAATATAAAAATAAGAAAACTTAAGGCCTTTGCCCATAGGCCATGGCAGAATAAAAAGAACATAAAAACAAAAGTGAGAATAATCCTCAATACGGTTAACCGATTAGCTATATTCATAAATGTTTTCTCCTACCAAGTCATATTCCATGGTATCAGTAATCCTTGCCTTGATAAAAGCACCCGGATTTAATTTTTTTTGTGAATTAACATATACCAAGCCGTCTACTTCCGGAGCATCATGCTGGCTTCTTCCTAAATAAAATGAATCCTTTTCTTTTTCATCTATCAACACATCTATAACTTTGCCTTGAAATCTTCTGTTTATATCGCAGGATACTGCCTGCTGCTGCGACATCAAGGCATTAAAACGCGCTAATTTTATATTCCGGCTAATCTGTTTTTTAAAGTTACAGGCAGGGGTCCCTTCTTCGCGCGAATAAATAAATGCACCCAACCTTTCAAAACGGGCGCTCTTAAGGAATGTAAGCAGTTCCTGGAATTCCTTATCGGTCTCTGAAGGAAAACCCACTATAATCGAGGTTCTTATTGCCGCATCCGGAATCTTTTTTCTAATTTTATCCAATAATCCTAAAATAGCCTTTTTTGAGGTATGCCTATTCATCAATTTTAGGATGCGGTTATTTATATGCTGAATAGGTAAATCAATATATTTACAAATTTTTGGCTCCCCGGCAATTAAATCTAGCAGCTCATTGGTGATACCGTTAGGGTATAAATACAGTAACCTTAGCCACCCGATATTTTTAGCCTTATGAACTATCTTTTTTAAAAGCTTAGGCAATGCCTTTTTTGCGTAAAGGTCTATGCCATAACCAGAAATATCCTGGCCGATGATATTTAATTCCGAGAGCTTATTCTTATTAAATACTTCTACCTTTTTAAGCACAGAATCCATATCAAGGCTCATAAAGTGCGGCTTTATATTCGGGATAGCGCAGTAACTGCATTTATTAATGCAGCCTTCGCATATTTTTAAATATGCATAATGCCGCGGCACCAGAGAAAACCTGCGATTTTCGTATTTTAAAGAAATAGTGCCGACGAAAGCATCTATTTGCGGCAATTCTTTTATTAAGGCCTCTTTATAACGGCCTACCAGGCATCCGTAGACTATTATTCTTTTTAGCCTACCCTGCTTTTTTAAATCAATTAAATCTAAAATTGCATCGATAGATTCTTTTTTTGCTTCATCTATAAAAGCGCAGGTATTTACAATCGCGATATCGGCTTTGGCTATATCTACAATAGGATATTTTTTAAAAGAAAGCCTGCTTAAAATACTTTCGGAATCGACCAAATTTCTCGGACAGCCTAAACTTAGTATTCCTATTTTGGGGAAGTTCATTTGGCAATACTTAAGCCTTCTTTGGTAATGGATATATTTTTCAATGCCTGGCCTTTTCTAGCACCTAAACTAGGGATAATTTTACCGTTTATTTCCAAATCTACTGCCGCGGCATTGCCCAAAGAAAACTCTATTCTTTCCTTTGCCTCCCAGTTCTCAGTCCTTCCCTTTCTTAATATCCCCTGAAACAACATTTTTCCGTCGCATTTTAGCTGAACCCAGCAGTTATCCCTGGCACGGATAGCCAACCTTATTATCCCTATTTCGCTCTTTAAAGGCTTGGTTACTAAAGGAGATTTTTTATTTACAGCGGTAACCGCATTTGTTTTTTGCGTAAGTAATGCGCGCCTCCAAGAGATAAACTTGCCTAATTTAAATAGGCCGATGAAGAATATAATTATTAATACAATTTTAAAAATAGTTTTAAAATTTAAGCTACTAATAAAGGATAATTTATCGGCTAATCTGCCTAGAAGCGGCTTCTGAAGCCTTGCGCTAGGTAATACCGGTGTGACAATATTGCCGGAAGTCTTATAATCCGGCATGCATTCGGCAGGGTCTACCCTTAAAAAATTGCAGTATATTTTTAAAAAACCTTTTATATAGACGGGATTTAAATTAATCAGGCTGTCTTCTTCTATTGCCTTGAGGAGATCAAGATGGATCCTGGTCTTTTTATGTACCTCTTCAAGAGAAATCCCTTTTTCTAAACGAATTTTTTTTAGTTTTGCTCCGCAAGTTTCCATTATGTTTAGTTCTTCTCCAATATTTCTTTTTGCATCCAGGCTTCTCTATCTACTAAGATCTTACGGGGCTTACTTCCTTCAAAAGGCCCGATCAGCCCTTCCTGCTCCATGTTATCGATGATCCTGGCAGCCCGAGTATAACCTAAACGCAGGCGCCTCTGAAGTATAGATACCGAGGCCTGATTGCTTTCCATTATAATTCTTACTGCCTCATCATATAACTCATCCTTCTGTCCAGATGCAAAATGGGTTTTTTGCTGTTCTCTTACAATCTCTTCGTCGTAAATCGGCTCTGCCTGTGATTTAATAAAATCGGTTGCGCGGATAATCTCCTTATCGCTCACTAAAGAGCCTTGGGCACGGATTAATTTAGATTCTCCCGGTTTTAAAAATAACATATCGCCTTTACCCAGAAGCTTATCTGCGCCGTTCATATCCAAAACCGTGCGGCTATCTACTTTGGATGCAACTTTAAATGATATACGCGCAGGAAAGTTGGCTTTAATCACGCCTGTAACCACGTCTACTGATGGCCGTTGGGTAGCTAAAATCAGATGTACGCCCACGGCACGGGAAAGCTGGGCTAAGCGCGTAATGGCATTTTCTATTTGGTCACGGGCAACTACCATCAAATCCGCCAACTCATCTATAATTACCACTATATAAGGAATCTTTTCTTGTTTCTGATTATATATCTCAATATTCCTCGTGCCTACTTTGGAGAATATCCTGTAGCGCTCTTCCATTTCGTTTACTACCCAATTCAAAGCTGCCGAGGCCTTCTTAGCGTCAGTAACCACAGGGCATAAAAGGTGCGGCAAGCCATTAAAAGGCATTAATTCTACCATTTTCGGGTCGATCATTAAAAACTTCAATTCGGTAGGGGTGCATTTATAAAGCATGGATAATATAAGGCCGTTGACACAAACGGTTTTACCTGAACCGGTGGTACCGGCAATGAGAAGGTGCGGCATCTCAGATAAGTCCGCGACTACGGATTGCCCTGTAATATCCTTGCCTAATGCCAAGGCTAATTTCGATTTTGACTCTTCAAATTCTTTGGATGCGATTATTTCTTTTAAGTAAACAAAACTGCTCTGGGTATTAGGAACCTCTACGCCCACCCGGCCTTTACCGGGTATGGGTGCCACGATCCTCACTGACTGGGCCTTCATCGTTAAGGCGATATCATCATTTAAAGCTACAATACGATTTAGTTTTACGCCGGGTGCGGGTTCCAGTTCATAACGGGTAATCGTCGGCCCTCGTTCAATATTCGTAACTTTGACCGAGATACCAAAGTCGCCCAAAGTCTCCTCTAGAATGAGGGCGTTATTAGCCAGGTCTTCTTTTATTTGCCTGGCTTCCGGAGAAGGAGGTGAATCCAAAAGATCCAAAAAGGGCAGATGATATTCTTTAGTAGCAAGCTCCCCTACTTTGATTTCCACTACTTTTGGCTTGGTTTCTTTGGGTGCAAAGGGCTTTGTATTTATTTGAATGCGGGGCTTAAGCAGTACGCTAGATTTAGGCGCTTCTTCTTTTAGGGGTAGGTTATGGACATTTATTTTAGGCATGGCTTTACCGGTTAAACTTTCTTCTTTGTTTAGAAAAACCTTCTTAATATCGAGAGATTTCTTTTTTCGCTTAAAATTCAAAATGGGGCTAAAAAAGTAACTAATTTTATTAGTGATATTTAAAAATAAAGAAGAGATTAATACCTCGCTAAATAATGCCAAAGATAAAATAATCAAGGTAGTAAAAATAATATAACCGCCTAACCTGCCAAAATAAGTAACCACGAAATGAGAGATTAAAGCGCCGAAGAAACCGGTATAATAAAACTGCACTGTTTCATTTTTTAGATTAAAGGTGCCAATCAGGGAGCTGACTGACAATAAAAGCACCAAGATACCGATAATCTTGGCTAAGCGTAAATCATTAGATTTCTGCTTAAATAATCTTACTCCCAGCCAGAGAATTATCAGGGGAATAATAAAACTGGTGGGCCTGCCGAACAAAAAAATAAGGATTCCGCCTAAATATGCGCCGAAGGTACGCAGGAGATTCCGGGGTGGGATATTAGGATGTGAAGTATAAAAGGCTAGATCCCAAGGATTGAATGAAATCAGGCTGGTCAGAACCATAAAACCTAGCGCTATCAGGATGGTTCCCTTGATTTCGTTTAGTCTTCTTTCTTTCACTTGAGTTCTTTATCTATCGCCTGTTTTTTGCTTAAACGGATTTTGCCTAACTCATCTATGCCTATAACTACAACCTTAAATTCATCGCCGACCTTGACTTCTTTTTCTATTTCTTTTACAAAATGATCCGATAGTTCCGAAACATGCACCAGGCCTTCTTTGCCGGGAAGAATTTCGCAGAAAGCGCCGAAATTAACAACGCGTTTTACTTTTGCCGTATAAACTTGGCCTACCTCAGCACCCTTGGCAATTGCTTTTATCATTCCTATCGCCTCTTCGGACTTTGCAGCATCGGTAGAGGCAACCAAAACAGTCCCATCTTCCTGAACATCTATAGAAACACCGGTAGCACTAATAATCTTTTTTATATTCTTGCCGCTTGGCCCGATGAGCTCCCCTATTTTTTCAGGGTCAATTTTGACTCTCTCTATACGGGGGGCGTATTTGGATAATTCCTGGCGCGGATGAGGCAGCGTCTGATTCATCTTATCCAAAATAAAGATCCTTGCTTCTTTGGCTTGCAGCAAAGATTCTTTAAGCAAATCTATATCAATACCATCAATTTTTAAATCTAATTGCACCGCTGTCATCCCGTTTTTAGTACCGGCAACCTTAAAATCCATATCACCAAAATGATCTTCTAGGCCGGTTATATCGGTTAAGATAACTGCCCTGTCTTTTTCCTTAATTAAACCTAAGGCGATCCCGCTTACCGCTTCTTTTATCGGTACGCCTGCATCCATTAAAGAAAGCGCGGAAGCACAAATTGTAGCCATACTTGATGAGCCGTTAGACTCCAATATCTCCGAGACTACTCTTACTGTATAAGGAAACTGTTCTTTTGAGGGCATTACAGGCGCAAGCGACTTTTCGGCTAACGAACCATGGCCGATTTCCCGGCGGCCCGGGCCACGCACAGGTGCAGTCTCCCCAACGCTAAAAGGCGGAAAACTATAATGCAGCATAAAAGTTTTGTATCTTTCTCCTTCCAGGGCCTCGACAAGTTGCTCGTCGTCACCGGTTCCCAGCGTGGTAATGGACAGGCTTTGAGTTTGGCCCCGCGTAAAGAGGCTTGAGCCGTGGGTACGCGGCAGAACCGAAACCTCGCAGGTAATAGGACGGATATCTTTAAAGCCGCGCCCGTCTATGCGTACATTCTCATTTAATATTTTTTGGCGTACTTGGTTCTTTTCTACTTCTACCAGCGCCATTTTAATATCGAAAGATAAGAACCCTTCTGGGGTTAATTTTGCTTCTAGCTCTTTAAATAGAAGGCTAACCTGTTCTTCGCGTTCTTCTTTTTTACTTAATTTATAAACTTCTTTTAATTTTTCTGTGGCCAATTTTTCTACTTGCGCATGCAAAGAAGAATCTATCTTCTTATACTCTACATCGGCTTTTGTTTTTGCGTATTGCCGGATAAAATCATCTTGCATACCGAGTATGCATTGTAAATTATCAAAGCCGAATTTGACTGCATCTAAATACACCTCTTCTGTTACCTCTTTACACTTAGATTCAAGTATAACAATCCCTTTTTTATTAATAACTAAAACTAAATCCACATCGGAATTTTCTAATTCCGCGTATGTGGGATTAAGGATAAATTCATTATCAAGCCGTGCCACGCGGCAACTTGCCAGCGGCCCATTAAAGGGTATATCGGATATAGATAGCGCCACTGATGCGCCGATTACAGAAAGTATATCGGGATCATTTTCTCCGTCGCTAGAAAGAACTATGGCCATAATTTGTACTTCGTTAAACAACCCCTTGGGAAAAAGCGGGCGGATGGGCCGGTCAATAAGCCGGGCAGTTAAAATTTCGCTTTCCGAAGGACGGCCTTCCCGCTTAAAGAATCCTCCGGGTATCCTTCCGGCTGCATAAGTCTTTTCCTGATACTCTACGGTCAAAGGAAAAAAATCCTGGCTCTCCTTTGCTTCCTTAGACATGCATGCGGTAACCAAGACCACGGTTCCTCCATATTGCACCGTAACCGAACCGTTAGCTTGTTTAGCGATTTTACCTGTTTCTATAATCAGGTCATGCCTTCCAAATTTCATTTTTGCGATTTTTTCTTGCATAATAACTCTTCCTTATTTTATATTGTATGGTTAGATATAACGATGAGACTCTTTATTTGCGTAAATCCAATTTTTTTATAATCTCTTCGTATTTTTTGAGATTCTTTTTCTTTATATAATTCAGGAGCCTGCGGCGCTGGCCAACAAGCATTAAGAGTCCGCGGCGAGAATTAAAGTCTTTCTTGTTTTGCTTAAAGTGCCCACCTACTAGAGAGTTAATTCTCTCGGTAAGCAGCGCTATCTGGACTTCCGTAGAACCTGTATCGCGGCTATGAACTTTAAAATCATCGATGATCATTTTTTTCTTTTCCTTCACTAAAACCAAAACGCTCACCTCCTTATTTTTGTTTCTAGAAAACTTATTATAATCCAGCTTACTAGATAAGTCAATATATTCATTTAGGATATTTCCTCTTCCAGTCTTTTTATCAGGTTTGCCGCGTCCTTAATGAAACTTGCGGGCAGCATTTTTGCAGTTTCAATCTCATTTTTTAAGGATTTCAGGGTGCTTAAAAACCGCTTAACGGTGGCAATCTTTTTTTTCTCCCATGCTTGCCCTGGCTCCAATTCTTCCCTTTGCCTAATCAGGGCTGTTAAATCTCTTCTTGCCTGTTGGTAATCTTTGCCTTCCTGGAAAATCTCTTTTTTTAAATTAAGGTAATCTTCTTTTCCCAGCGTTTTCTTATTTTTAGCTAGGCGCAAAACATTAATGGCTTCATAGGTAGGCAGCCCTGCGGTATCTTTAGCCTCGGCATAATCTTCTTGCAAGTATTGGGGTTCTTCTTTCTCTAAAAAATAATATGACCGTAATAACTTGAGCGCCGTCTCTTTTCTTATGCCGATCTCGCGAGAGGTGTATATTTCAAATTTATTATAACCCCAATCTTTATATAATTTATCTTTCCAGGCGGAATATAAACATCTGCCCAAGTCCACCCACGAGGTCTTAAATGCCTTGGCACTATTAAGAATACGGTATCTGAGCGAATTTACGTCTAAATCTTGCATCTGCTCTTCAATATGCTTAAGAGACTTGGATTTTAAGGTATCCATCTATTATTCTCCTTTATTTTTTAAATTTATATTAATCTAAGTTTGAAATTACCCTGACGATATTTTCATCACCTATTTTATTAAGTATCTCTATTTTAAATTTGTTGTTGGAACATATGCGCTCAAGATCAATAAGGGAGGATTTATTTAAGATGCAGTAAGTTTGAGGCTGTTTTTTAAGAAAGCCGGCAACTTTTGCATCCGAATCTAGGTACGGTATGGGGTGAGGGCTAAAAAATGGGGGGCCGCCCATTTTAACTACCGCAACATCCTTATCGGTATAATAGCGTACGCCCCGCACCAGAAATTTAGAACAAAGAATAGTATTATCTACGGTATAATTTTTTAAGAGGTATTCGCAGGCATATTCACCAGAAACATAGGCCTTGAAACCTCCAGAGATAAAAAGGGCAAAGAAAAAAAATAAAGGCACCTGAATCGCTAAAAGCGCGGTACCAAAAAATAACTTCTTTTTAAAGATAACCAATAAAACTAAGGGGATAAATACAAGATAATACAATAGGCTAAAGGCATATATAATGTTTCTAGAAGAAAAGTACATAGAATATTTCGCCGACCCGATAATTAAGGCTAAAGGCAAAAGCAGCAAAATACACCAGGAAGTAATGGTAATAAGATAAATTAATCTTAGGTTTCTTAGTAAAGCGGTTATTATAAAATCCCCCGCAATAACTGCTAGAGCAAAAAAAACAGGGAACGTATAACTGACCAATTTAGAATGCGCAATTTGAAATATAATAAGCGTTGCCAAAATCCAACAGGATAAGAAAAGATATACCGCTAAACCATTCTTTTCTTTGAGGCGTTTAAATAAATAAAATAAGGATGCTATTATATATAGGCACCAAGGAAACATTCCCAAGATCATCGAGGCCGGATAAAAATACCAACTATCATTACGCGGATGTTCTGCTTCAAAGATCCTTCTCATATGGTCGTTATAAAAAAATTCCTGTACAAAACTATTGCCGAATTTCTTCACCATAAAAATATACCAAGGAACCGCTATTATTAAAAAAAACAAAAAACCTAAAGCGCAATATCTGAAAAATAGAAATTTTAAGTCTTTACGGATAATCAAAAACAATAGTATCGCTGATATGGGAATTAAAAAACCTAGCGGCCCTTTAGCTAAAACAGCTAACCCCGAAAAAACAAAACATAAAATGATTCCTATTGATTTTCTATTTGTATTTACATATGCCCAGAAAAAAGCTGCTAATGATAAAAGAATCAATACCGAAAAAATCATATCGGTAAAAACTGTCCTGGCTAAGCCAATGTACAGCCCGCTAGATGCCAAAACTAATGCCCCCCAAAATGCCTTTCTTTCATCTTTCAGGCCGGCTATGCCCAATAAATAAACCGCTAATACCCCTATCCCGGCAAAAAATGCAGGGAAAAAACGAGCGCTAAATGCAGAAACGCCAAATAATATGAATCCAATACGCAATAGCCAGTAAGTAAGAATGGGCTTTTCGAATTGGGGCTGATCAAATAGATACGGGACAACCCAAGTTTTATGCTTGACCATCTCCTTGGCTATTTGGGTATAGAATACTTCATCGGGATTGGTTAAACTTAAAAGGCCATTGCCAAGCATAAAAAATACCCAGGAAATAAAGATGAGAATTAAGATGTGTTTGAGAATAAGCCTGCTATTCACCCTTAGGCTCCATTTTCAAAAGCTCTCCTACTGTGACAAACCGATAACCTCGTTCCCTTAGTTTTTCAATTACTCTTTTTACTGCCAAGACTGTCTCATGGCGGTCTCCCCCTTCGATACTAAAAACTCCGCCGCTGTCATGAAAAAGAATAATATCACCGGGCCGCACATTCTTTACAATATATCTAATGATATATTTATCATCAAAAGTAACCCAGTCTTTAGAATTAAGCGTCCAGAGTACAACTTTATACCCCAACTCTTTAATCTTTTTTTTCTCTCTTTTTGTGAGCCAGGCCTTTGGCGGCCTAAACAGGGTGGTTTTTTGTCCTGTAGCATTTCTTATTATAGCTTCGGCGGTGAGTATCTCTTCTTTTAATTCTTCTTTAGTGTAATAAAGAAGCACGTGATGGCTAAAAGAGTGGTTGCCGATTTCATGGCCCTCTTTGGCAACGCGCCTGGCAACATCAGGATATTCCTTCACATGCATACCGGTCATAAAAAAAGTAGCTTTTACATTTGCTTTCTTTAAGACATCTAAAATCTGTGGAGTCCAAATAGGCGAAGGCCCATCATCAAATGTTAAGGCTACAATTTTTTTTGCTATCCGCACACGATAAACAGTGCCTTTGCGCATTAAGACTGCCTGATCAAAAAATATAGTAAAGATAGCGATAGCTAATGTTATCGAGATTAGTATAATCAAAGCAATGGTCAAAATTTTAGGAATTTTTTTCATAATTAAAGCTACTTAAGAAAGGTTAATTTTAACATAACGGCATTATTCTAGCAAGGGTTCTTCATTCCGTCTCTCTTACCTTAGCGCGCAGAAATTTCTTTTCGGATTGCTGGCGTTTTGCTTCTAAAATTTTTAATTTTGCGCGCCTAGACCTGCGGCGTTTCTGCCTTCTTATTTTCTCAATGCGTTTTCTTTCTTGGGAAAATCTGCCTAAGATTAAAGTTTCTATCTTATGCACTAAAAGTTTACGCGCCAGATATCGGTTCAAAGCCTGAAAGCGCTCCTTTTGGCATTTTACTTCTATCCCTGTAGGTATATGCTTTAAGTAAACACAAGTAGAAGTTTTGTTGACATTCTGCCCGCCCGGGCCGCTAGACCTTATAAAACGTTCAAGAATATCGGCTTCTTTGATGCCTAACTGCTGCATCTTTTCACGCAACATCCTTTCTTTTTGCAAACTGACTCCCAAATCAGGCATTTATTCTTTCTTATACGCGCTTCAAGAAAATCGCTTCGCGATAACTTACTGTGATTTTCGCAGTGGGTGATTTTTATACTTTCCTGTACCCCAAGAGAATCGCCTTCGGCGATGACTTTCAGCGATTTTCGCAAGTGGTATTAGGAAAGTGTTTTATACTTTCCTATACCATAAAAAATTAGTAATTGCGGTTTTATCTTTTTCCGCTATCTGGGTAAATTTAATCCCCAAGCGATGTTCTTTTCTCGCCACAAAAACATTGGATTTTACTTCTCCGCTTATGCGCATAGACTCTACTCTATCATCGCCATGGGCATCCAGGTTTATCAGGGTAAATCTCATAGAGATAATCGTGCCTATAGGAATATCGTAATCCGTGGTAAAGGCCATGCCATCTTCGCTTAAATCTACCATTACTGCAGATACGCCCACATCCCATCCTACGCTCATACGTAAAGATAAGGGATGATTGATCCGGTAAGTCAGAGTAAAGGCAGCGTTTAGTCGCTTGAATTTTCTTCTTTCTCTTTCTTCTGGTTCTTTGTTCATAGTATTATCAATGGGTAACTACAGCTAAGCTTATTACCTTTAAAGGGCCGGGGCTAGTATTATAATAATCCGCTTTTACCTGGTCGCCTATATTAATATTAGCAAAAGAAATAGCGTTATTATTCTTAGCGATTTTTATTTTTTCTGGGATAAATAAATTGAGCTCGTCAAAAGCTCCATCAACAAAAAACCTTACCGTTAGAGTCTGGGCTATCCAATTCACAGCAACTACTCGCCCTTTTGCGGTACGCAGCTCTTCCTTATGATGATTTTCTTGGCCATAAACAAAAGATGTTTGATTTGTTAAGATTATTATCGCAAAAATAATTGCTAAAAACTTAAGCATCCTTCCTCCTTTTTACAATATTACTTCATCGCTGCCTGAGGGCATATTTGATTATAAGCACAATAAGTGCAAGCCATATATGCAGGGCGGGCTGGAAAATTTTCCTGCCGAATACCTGCGGCCACCTGCCTAATCTTATCCTTAATGTTCTCTAAGTCTTCTTTTTGTATTTGGGCTCTACCGATAATACCAGATTCCAGAAAATAAAGCTCAACGCGCTTCGGTAAAACTTTAAATATATTTTGATACGCCAAAGAATAAAGAACAAGCTGCGTACTCTCCTTAACTCTTTTATCCGCCTCTTTTTGAGTAGATATCTGGGAGGTTTTAAAATCCACAATCACGGCGCCATCTTCTTCCATATCTATCCTGTCAAAACGGCCGACTACCTTGTTATCTTCTAAGATAAATGAGAACTCTTTCTCGATAAATTGCGGGAGAGAATCCCGTTTTTCTTCTTCCTCATAGAATCTGACTAAGGCATCTTGGCCGATGCGAAAACGCTCCTCTTGATGTTTTGCATCCAGAAACCCCTGCGGATCGAAACTCACCCGAAAGGCCTCTATTAAATCCACGCGCTGCATTTTTTTTCCGGCTATCTTAAACTGAAAATATCTGCCTACTGCATCATGCATCGCCCGGCCATAGATTACCGTATGATGCTCCATAATCGGTACGCGCAAGATATTTACATATTTATATTTTAAAGGGCAGGTTAAATAATCATCTATATGATAGTAACTTAAACGTAAAAGCTTATCCTTGGGGATTTTGGTTCTTTTAGAAAGCGGGGATTCTTGGGTGGGCGCAAAACGCTGGATTGCCTCTAAGGCACTAGCTTTCTTTTTTTCTTTTTCTTTTGTTTCCAAGTTCAGCGCCTCTGTAACAAACTGGCTGATTTTGCGCAGGCGGCTTCCGCCGTAATCTTCGGCGCTGGTAAAATATAATTCTTCTTTGGCCCGGGTCATGCCCACATAAAAGAGCCGGCGCTCCTCTTGAATATGAAAGTCTCCGCTTGGTAATATCTCTTTAATCAAAGCATCGGGCAATTCAATGGGTTGCCTGCGATGCGGCCAAGGGAAACGTCCGTTTACTAAGCTGACTAAAAATACCACCCTAAATTCTAAACCCTTAGCCTTATGAATGGTTAAGACATTTACCGCATCCATATCCAAGTCTGCCTCCACCGTCGAGGGATCATCTCCGGCTTCGATTAAAAGATTAATATGGTCTACAAAGCTGATTACCCGGTCCTCTTTGGCTACCAATTCAAAATCCCGCACCATATTAAAAAACTTGGCGATATTTTGTATCTTAGTCTCATTTTCCAAATTAACATTGCGAGTAAGCTTCTTTAAGTATCCGGTTTCGGTAAGGAAACTATAAAGTAGCCTGCCGGTTGTTTCTTGGCGGGATATTTTCAAAAATTTTTCTAAATCTGTTAAGATAGTTTTTATCTTTTTTTTGCTTTCTTGGGTTATGGCATCCAACTCTGCTATATTATCCAGTTCTTGAAAAACCAGGTATAGTGCTTTGTTTCTGCGCTTGGCATAATGCGCGCAGATGCTTAAATCCTTTAGGTCCAGAGAATAAATTTCGGAACTGACCAGATAATAAAGACTTAAAGAATTCAAGATGCTTGCCATAACCCGCAGGAAATTTATACATAGCTTTATTTCTTCCCGGGCATACAACCCCTGATTTCCGCTAAACTGCCAGGGAATACCCAGCATATTGAGCGCCTGCAGGAAGCTTTCTGCGTCTGAATTAGAGCGTACCAGAATTGCAAAATCCCGATATTTAAATTTTTCTTTTTGTACTTTTTCTTTAATTATTGTAGCGACATTATCCGCTTCGGTAGAATGCGTATCAAAGTGTAAGTGGGTAACGGGATTACCTTCTTTGGTTAAACCTATAAGGCGTTTATTAATATTCGCTTTGACCTCAAAACGCTCAGGATTATTATGCTGTATTAGCCGGTATGCGCTATCCAGGATTACCTGCGTTGAACGATAGTTCTGGATCAAGCTGATTTTTTTTGTTTGCGCAAATTCCTCGATAAAGTTCAAAACATTGCTATATGCTGCGCCCCTCCATCTATAAATGCACTGGTCGTCATCGGCAACGACGGCGATGTTTTGATTGTCTCCAGCTAATAATTTTAGTATCTGGAACTGGGCAAAATTAGTATCCTGAAATTCATCCACTAAAATATACTTAAACTGCTTTTGGTAATTTTTTAAAATCAAGGGGTGTTGGCGTAGAAGCGAAAGTGCCAGATAAAACTGATTAGCAAAATCCACTAAGCCTTCCTTGACAAGTAATTCCTGATATTTGGCGTAGGCCAAAACCACTTCCATCTGCTGAAGCGCTTCTTCTTTTAAAGCAGGGTCACCAGGCTCATTTCCTGACTTCAAAATAAGCTCATTGGCATAATCGCAATATTCCTTTGGAGATATATCTTCGTCTTTGGCCCGGCTAAATAAAGAAATCAGCGCCTCAATAAAACGCGTAGGATCAGATAAAGGCCGGTAATAGGAAAGATTGAACTCAAACAAGTGTTCCCTTAAAAATACCGCTGATTCTGATTGGGTGAGGATTTTAAAATCCGGGTTTAATCCTACAGTAAGGGCATTTTCCCGCAAGATACGGTCACCGAAAGCATGAAAAGTAGAAATCCAGATATCGGTATAACCATAAGGGACCAAGATATCCACGCGTTCCTGCATTTCCTTGGCTGCCTTATCAGTAAAGGTAAGTGCCAATATTTCATTCGTACTAACCAAGCCACTGGATAAAAGCCAAGCAATCCGGCGAGTGATAACCGTAGTCTTACCAGTCCCCGCTCCGGCAATAATCAAAAGAGGGCCTTGTTGGTGGATAACCGCATCCTCTTGTTCCTTATTTAGACCTCTTAAGATATGATTTGGCATATTTCATCCTTATCCCGCATCTTTTTAGTATTCAAGCGTTTTTTATTAAAAAATATAAATAAAAGGTGCGAGATAAATTCAGACAATAACTTACGTCAGTAAATTCTTATTACAATGTTCCGTAAGTTATGTCTTCATTTATTTTACCTTGACAATGTCTTATTTTCAAGTATACTTTATTTTCTGTAAAAGGAGTTAAAAACTATGTTAAAGATATGCGCTATTTGCGGAAAAAGCCCGCTAAGAGGGAGAAGTGTAGTGCGTAAAGGCATGGCGAAAGCCAAAGGCGGTACGGGCCAAAAGATAGTACGCACTACTAAGCGTAAATTTTTACCTAATCTTCAAAAGATTCGCATTCTGATAGATAACCACCTTAGGAAGGCCTACGTTTGCACCAAGTGCCTAAAAAAAGGCAGAATCCAAAAGGCTTAACTCTCTTCAAGAAAATCGCTTCGCGATAACTTACTGTGATTTTCGCAGTGGGTGATTTTTATACTTTCCTATACCCTAAAAAATATATCCCTTATTTCTAAGATCATACTGCTATTACCCTGCCAGTTATCTATCCCAGGTGTATACACTAAATCAAAGGAATCTGCTGCAATGAGGCTGTCTTTAAAACTTCCCATGCCAAATCCTATTGCCGGATAAGTAGTATTACCGTCGCTAACCCAGAATTTTAAGGTATCCCTGCTTAAGGTCTGCGGCTGGCCTTTTAATTTTAGGCCTTTAGTATAAAATAAAGGTTTGGGGTTACCTTCTCCGAAAGGCTCCATTTTTTCTAACTCCATTACCAGCGATGCGCTTAAATCCGACAGGGCTAGCTCCATATCAATATCCAAGGTAGGCACTAAATCTTCAAACAGCATTTTTTCCCTAGCCAAATCATTAATCTTATTTTTAAAACTTTCAATATTGCTCCTACGTATAATTAATCCTGCGGCATGGCTGTGGCCGCCGAAAGTATCCAATAATTCCTGGCATTCCAATAGGCTATTAAATAAGTGAAAACTTTTTATGGAGCGGCCTGATCCCTTACAAAGATCACCCTTTTTAGAAATGACAATGGTAGGCCTATAAAATCTATCTGCTAATTTTGAAGCTACTATCCCCAATACCCCCTGATGCCAATCTTCCCCCGCTACCACTATAACCTTATGTTTTTTAAAATTAACCTGTTTATTAATTAAAGCTTCTGCCTCCTCCATGATTTTGGTTTCTATTTTTTGGCGGGTACGGTTATGCGTTTCCATAAGGCGCGCCAATTCTTGGGCCTCTTGTTCTTCTTCGCTAATCAAAAGTTTAAAGGCAATTTCTGCCGTATCCATGCGTCCGCTGGCATTGATCCGCGGCCCTAAAATAAAGCTGATAAAGCTAGGTTTAATCTCTTTATTTTTTATTCCGCTGTTCTCTATTAATGCCCTAAGGCCTATGCGCGACGTAGAAGCGATTCGCGATAAGCCTTCTTTGACCATGATGCGATTTTCGCCTGTCAAAGGTACGACATCGCTAACCGTACCTAAAGCAACCAAATCTAAATCATCAAATAAATTCTCATTTCTTATAGCCTGACAAAACTTATAAGCTACACCTACTCCGGCTAAATCCCGGTATTTATAACCGCAGGTTTTTATTTTGGGGTTTATTATTGCCGAAGCACACAAAGCAACCTCATTATCGAGAGGCTCGTGGTGATCGGTGACAATAACTTCGATATTATGCTGCCTTAATTCTTGTATCTGGGAGAGGCTGTTTGTCCCGCAGTCTACGGTTATCAAAACATCTGCTTTTTTATGCCTGACTAAATGAAGGATGTTTTTGTTTAAGCCATAGCCTTCTTTAATGCGGTGCGGCAGGTACGTTATAACACTAGCACCAATCTCGTCCAGGGTATTCTTCATTAAGACTAGGCTGGTAATCCCGTCGACGTCGTAATCGCCAAAGACCATGATCTTTTTCTTATTTCTTACTGCCTTTTTGACAAGCTCTACTGCTTTATCTATATCAGAAAATAAGCGGGGGTCCAAAAGATCCTGAAGTTTTGTGTCTAAAAATTTTTCGGCATCCTCTATATTATCAATACCCCGGTTTATCAATATTTGAGCAACAATACGGGATACCTTAAGTTTTTCGCTGAAGATATTTTGCAGGTTCAAATTAGGCGGGGCAATTTTTAATATTTTACTGGCTGGCATGGAGAGCACATTACATACTTTCAGGCTGTGATATGCCTGATAATTCTAAGCCTTGGGCAATGATGTTTTGCGTAGCTTCAATAAGGCTTAATCTCGCCTGCGTTAATCCTTCAGCTTGGCCTAGCACGCGATGCCTATCATAAAACTGATGAAAACCTTCTGCCAATTCCCCTAAATATACGGTGAGCATATAAGGGTCTAAAGTATGCAGGCAGATCTTTAATACTTCGGGAAAGTGGCATAATTTTTTAATCAGCCCTATCTCTTCTTTTTCGCGAAGATAACTCAAGTCTATATCTTTTGTTTTAATTATCTTATTGCTACTATGCAGTATGCTACATATACGGGCATGGGCATACTGTATATAATATACAGGGTTTTCGGGGGTTTGTTTCTTGGCAAGAGCTAAGTCAAAATCCAAGTGGCTTGGTGTGCGGCGCATGATAAAAAAGAACCTTGCGGCATCTGGTCCTACCTCATTTAAAACTTCTCTTAAGGTAATGTATTGGCCCTTACGCGTAGACATCTGAATAAGCTGGCCCTCTCTAAAAATAGAGGCCAATTGCACAATAATAATATCCAGGCAATGCGAATCTTGGCCTAAAGCCTGGACTGCAGCTTTTAATCTATTAATATAACCGTGATGGTCAGGCCCCCAGATATTTATTAATCTCTTAAAACCCCGCTTGAACTTGTCCTGATGATAAGCGATATCCGGGGCTAGATAGGTATAAGAGCCGTCGCTCTTAATTACCACCCTATCTTTATCGTCTTGGAATTGGGTAGACTTAAGCCAAAGCGCGCCATCTTGTTCATATAAAAACCCTTTCTTTTTTAAAAATTCCAGCACATTCTCGATTTTTCCGCTTTCCCTTAATTTTTTTTGGCTGTACCAACAGTCAAACTCTACCCCAAAATCAGCCAGTTCTTTTTTTATTATATCCAATATATAACTGGCGGCATAATCCGAAAAACCTTCGCCTTTTGGCTTTTCACTTTTAACTTTTTTTGCTATATCATAAATATATTCCCCTTGATAATGGTCTTCAGGAAATTCTATATTTTGGCCTGATAACTCCTTAAGCCTTAACTCTACAGACTCTCCCAAAATATTAATTTGGTTACCCTCATCGTTAAGATAATATTCTCTTTTTACCGCAAAGCCCAAATGTTCCATGATATTGGCCAAAACATCTCCTACTACTGCTTGCCTGGCATGGGCAACGGATAAAGGGCCAGTGGGATTAGCGCTGACAAATTCAATCAATACTTTTTCGCCCTTGCCTAAATTTAACTTAGCAAAATCCCTGCCTTCCCTGATTATATTTTTAAGTTGCTCATAGAAATAATCATTATTTAAATAAAAATTAATAAATCCGACGCCTTCAACTTTAATCTCTTGGATATATTTTTCTAAAATAGTATTTGCTAAATGTTTGCGGATACCGGAAACTAAAGACGAAGCGATTTCTGTTGGGGGCTTTTTCGTCTGACGGGCTAATCTTAAAGCAATATTAGAGGAAAGGTCTCCGAAAGAACTATTTTTAGAGATTTCTATGATTGGGCCTTGGTCAATAGAAACACTAAGTTTAAGGTCCTTTAAGGAGGCCTTAATTAAGCCTGCCAGTAAATCTTGAATATTTTCTTTCATTTTAAATGAATGGAAAACACCCCATGGGCATAGTCTCCTGCGAAGGCGGATGAATAAAAAAAGGAAAGTTTATTCTTTAAAGAGGGAAATAGCCGAATTATTTTCTGCGCTTTGCCTTGGGGAGCCTTAACTTTTTGGCGTCAGACCAGAGGCGCTCTAAAGAATAAAACTCTCTCGTCGGTTTATAAAAAATGTGTGTTACTACAGAAGAAAAATCCAAAACTACCCAGCCAGACTCATCCTGGGAAGTTACCTTAGAGAGAGGCTTTATTCTTTCTTTATCTAAATCTTCAATTATAGCTTCTTTAACTGCGTTTACCTGTTTTAAAGAGGTACAGCTTAAGATTACAAAATAATCACAGAAGCTAGTGACATCGCGCATATCCAAGACAATTACATCTTGGGCCTTTTTAGATTTAGCAACTGCCGTAATACGTAGCGATAATTTTTTTGCTTCTATGGGAATGACCTCCCTTATTTTTTACCTAAAATCTTATACATCCCGGTACTGCAATCAGGGCATGTGCCTTTCATAGCCAGGCGGCCGTTTTTCATGGTGACCCTTTGCTCATTCTTCATTTCTTTCATAGATTTACATTTTACGCAATAACCTTTCTCTGCCATTTTGTTTCCTCCTTTTTTAAAGATTAAGTTAGGCTCTCTGTTTTGGTATTTCGTAATCAATTTCTCCGGCCTGAAAGCCGGAGCCTGTAAGAAATTGATACTAAAGCGGCCATTGTCCATCTTCACCCTCAAGGGTGAAGATTTTGGCCGCGTACGTATAAAAATATTATACAATATAAAAACAAAAGGTCAATTAATTCTTGGGCGTAAGGGATGGTCCGGCTGTTCTTCTTCTATTTCTCCTACGATTTCCTCGATTAAATCCTCTAGGGTTGCTAACCCCAGCGTCTTTTTACGGTCATCCACTACAACAGCAATCTGTATTTTATCTATCTGGAATCTTTTTAAAAGTTCGTTAACGCGTAAGGCCCCTGAAACATAATAAGCCGGATGTATCAGGTCGTTTAGCACAAACAACCCTTTATCTCTTAAGATGTAAAGCAGGTCTCTGGCATAGATTATCCCTACGATATTATCGAGAGAATCTCGATAAACAGGAAGCCGGCTGTGGCCCTCCTCCACAAAAATATTCAGTAATTGTTCGGGGCTAGATTTTATATCCAAAGCTACAATTTTTTCCTTGGGGACCATCACCGTGCTGATATTAGTATCCCCAAACTCAAAGATACGGTGCAGCATCTTTCTTTCTTCATCACTTAACACCCCTTCCTCTTTTCCTACTTCTATCATCAGGCGCAATTCTTCTTCAGTAATAAGAGGAGACCTTTTTGTGGTGTCTTGGCCAAATATCCTTAAAATAAAATAACTAACGCCCATAAAGAGACGGATAATGGGATTAAATACCTTTATAAATGCTTCCATAAAAGGAGAGGCATAAAGAGCAATCTTTTCGGTATGTTTTGTGGCCAGGATCTTTGGAGTAATTTCGCAAAAAATAAGTATAAAAAGGGTAGAAGCAAATGTTGCTATTATGACTCCCCAGCTATAACCAAATATCTGCACAGATATTGCCGTTATAATGCTGGAGAAAGCGATATTCACAAAATTATTGCCTACTAAAATAGCAGCAATAAATTTGTCTAATTTTATAACTAGGCGCTGAACATTCTGGGCATATTTTATACCTTTTTTAATCATATGCCGCAGGCGTATCTTACTTAAGGCTATTATGGATGTTTCGCAAGCGGAAAAGAAAAACGATAGAGACGCCAAAAGGAATAAAAATAAAATAAGTATAGGAGTAGAAAACAGAGAATTCATCGCTTTTTAATTAATCCGAAGCTGTTGGTATATTATTTTTTCAGTATATTTCTGCGGCCCGATAAGCGCTAGATTTAAATTTGTTTCTTTAAAAATGCTGCGGGCAACTTCTTGCACATCTAGGCGCTTAACCTCATTTACTTCTTTAATTATCTCTTTAAGGGTATATGTTTTATCTAAAGAGGTCATCGACTCTCCAATCCAAAACATATGCTCAAGGGTATCCTCTAAAGCAAGCGTAAGTTGGCCTAAATAAAATTCCTTTGCGCGTTTAAATTCATCAGGGCTGATTAATTGCTTCTTTATAGATTCTAATTCTTTTAAAATTAGTTTTAGCGTATCAACTACCTTCTTATTATCAATACCGGCGTGAACCAGAAATGCGCCGGTATCCTGAAAACGTTTTACCTGAGTGCCTATTTCATAGGCCAGGCCTCTTTTTTCCCTGATTTCATTAAAAAGCCGGCTGGACATATTCGCTCCCAGTATGATATGCAAAAGCGCCAACGCATGTTTAAACGGATGGTCTCTTTTAAAACTATGGAATCCTAAGGCTAGGTGGGTCTGCTCGGTATCTTTAGCGAATAATTTTAACTTCGGGTTATTTTGTTTTTCCGCTGCGGCTAAAAATTTATTTTTATTTTTTCCTTTAAGATGGGAAAAAGCTTTTTCTACCTGTTTGCTAAATTTATTGTGCTCTAACCTGCCTGCAGCACTGACTACAATATTAGATGCAGAATAATAACGCTTATTAAAATCGTATAAATCCTGTTGTTTTATCCGGCTGACAGAATCATAATCGCCGGAAATAGCCATCCCGAGGGGCTGATTCGGCCATAAAAGTTCATCCAGTAGTTCATAGACATAGCTTTGCGGAAGATCCTTATACATCTTTATCTCTTCCAAAATCACTGTTTTCTCTTTTATCACTTCTTTTTCTTCTAACTTTGGATTTAAAACCATATCCGAGAGGATATCCAATGCTAAATCCAAATACCTGGCCGGCATTTTTACTAGATAACAAGTCAGCTCTTCAGAAGTAAAGCCGTTTAATGACCCGCCTACTCCTTCAATGGATTCTTTAATCTGGCGGCAGGAATATTTTTTACTGCCTTTAAAAAGCATGTGTTCTAAATAATGGCTGATACCTTTGTTTTGGGAGGATTCGTATCTACCGCCTACTTTCAACCATATCCCTAATGCAACAGATTGCATATCGGGCATAGGATGAGTAACAATGCTCAGGCCACAAGGAAGTCTGGTTTTGTTATACATTTTTTAAGCGCAAGATGAAATTGCCCACACGCTTTGCTAAATCAGGCTTTTTTAAATTATACTTAATTTCTTTAATGATGGCGCTGCCAACGATTACCCCGTCACTAACGCGATAGATTTGTTTTATCTGGCTGGCTTGTGATACGCCAAAACCTACACAGACAGGTTTTAGGGTGTGTTTTTTAATCAACTTTAAATTAGCGATGAGGTCGCTGGGTAAATTTCGGCGCGCGCCGGTAACCCCGGTCAAGGAAACATAATAGATAAACCCTTTAGAGACGCGCGAGACCAACTTAATGCGCTCTAAGTGACTGGTGGGAGAAAGAAAAAATACCGTATCTAAATTATAATGCTTGGCTACCTTGATAAAAGAACTGGCTTCTTCTATGGGTAAATCCGGCACAATTACTCCATCAACACCGGCCTTTTTGGCTTCTCTTATAAATTTTTCCTCTCCGAAACAAAATATGGGATTGTAATAACCCATTAAACAAATAGGAATAGCAGTATTTTTCCTTAATCTCTTGACCAATTGCAATATCTTGTTAATATTGGTATTTTTTGCTAAGGCTTTTTCTGATGCTTCTTGAATCACCGGGCCGTCTGCTAAGGGATCGGAAAAAGGAATCCCCAACTCAACTATATCCACGCCAATTTTAGCGAACTCTAAAACTAGCCTTTCAGTGGTTTTTAGGTTGGGATAACCTGCGGTAATAAAGGCAATAAAGGCTTTTTTATTAAGCCTCTTTAACTCTTGGAATTTATGTTCAATGCGGTTCATAATTTTAACTCTCTTGCGACAATATCCGTATCTTTATCGCCCCTGCCGGAAAGGCAAACAATAACAATGGCATCCTTTTTTATTTTTTTGGCTAATTTAGTTAAATAGAATAGTGCGTGCGCAGGCTCAAGAGCCGGAATTATACCTTCTTTTATAGAGAGTAATTTAAAACCCTTTAAAGCTTCTTTGTCATTCACGGCTACATAAGAAGCCCTGCCTATTTTTTTATAATAAGCGTGCTCCGGACCCACGCCTGGATAATCTAATCCTGCGGCAATGGAATGGGCGATTTTTACCTGGCCGAACTTATCTTCTAATAGCTGTGATTTTGAACCATGCAGGACACCGGTTTTTCCGGCAACTAATGTTGCCGCATGCTTACCGGAACTTAATCCTAAACCAGCTGCTTCTACCCCGATAAACTTTACTGTTTTATCTTTAAAGAAAGGATAAAACAATCCCATGGCATTGCTTCCTCCGCCGACACAAGCCACCAAATAGTCGGGAAGCCTTTTTTCTTTTTGCAAAATTTGCCTTTTTGCTTCTTTGCCGATAATAGACTGAAAATCCCTGACCATCACCGGATACGGATGGGGCCCTGCTACCGAGCCGATAATATAATAAGTAGTGCGCACATTAGTCACCCAATCCCGAAGCGCCTCAGTCATTGCATCTTTTAAGGTTTTAGATCCGCTTCCTACCGGCACTACCTGCGCTCCTAATAATTTCATGCGAAAGACATTTAACCTTTGCCGCTTGATATCTTCTTCTCCCATATAAATATCGCACTCCAAGTGAAACATCGCCGCTACTGTAGCCGTAGCTACACCGTGCTGTCCTGCACCAGTCTCGGCAATAATGCGTTTTTTCTTCATCCTAAGAGCCAAAAGTATTTGCCCTAAGGTATTATTTATCTTATGCGCTCCGGTATGCAACAGGTCTTCTCTTTTCAGGTATATTTTATGTATGCCTAAATATTTACTGAGATTTTTTGCTAGATATAATGGGGTGGGCCGGCCAGCGTATTCTTTGAGATAATAATCAAGCTGACTCTTAAATTTTTTATCCCCCTTTGCCCTCTGATACTCTTTTTCTAGCTGATCTAAGGCATAAATCAGGGTTTCCGGGACAAACCTGCCTCCAAATTCCTTAAAATGGCCTTTTTTATCCGGTAACATTTTCATTCTCCAAAGATTATTGCAGTTATTATAAATAAGTTAAGACGGGATGTCAATTTTATATATTGCGAACTCCAGCTCCTGTCCCAAAGAATTCTATAATTCTATCCCAGAAATAGCGGAAGAATTCAGTAAAGCCCCGGAAAGTATTCTCTAAGCCGAATCCAAAAAGTGGGCCGTAAGAAGAATGCTGCGTCGGCGGTACTGCAAAAAACATCTTAAACATAATGAACTTAAGAAAGAGGAAGCTTAAATAAAAGAAAAGGAATACCGCTATGATTGACAATACAAAAGCAATCAGGCAGCTCAATAAACAGCTTTTTATTTTGCTTCTCTTTTTGATAAACTCATTACAAAACCGGCACTTCAGGGCATCATCCTGTATCTCTTCTGCACAATACGGGCATTTTTTCATAATCTTTTCCTTACTGCTTCGATAAATTTTCGAATTTTCTTAGGATCTTTTTTGCCAGGCCGGGATTCCAGGGAACTGGAAACATCTACCCAGCTCGGCCGTAAATATTTTATGGCCTCAGCGACATTTTTTTCATTCAGGCCACCGGATAAAAATATTGGGCGCTTGGTACCCTTAAGCTGTTTTAGTAAGTTCCAGTCAAACTTTTTCCCCGTGCCACCTATTTTTGATTTTATAAAAGTATCAAAAAGATAGGCAAAAATTTTATACTGTTTAATATTTTTAAAATTTATTTTATCCTTGACCCTAAAGGCCTTTATGATTTTGTAATTTTTAAATTTATCACAAAACTGTACGGATTCATCTCCGTGAAACTGTAAAGCATTTAGGTTACAGTATCTAGTAATATCTTTTATGGTTTTTTCTTGGGCATTGACAAAAATTCCCACCTTCAAAATATTTTCTGGCAATAGCCCGATTATTTTTTGGGCATTTTTGGGGCTGATATAGCGCGGGCTTTTCTTATAGAATACAAAACCTAAGGCATCACAGCCTGAAGCAACGCTAGCTACGGCATCCTCCCAATTGGTTATCCCGCAAATTTTTATTTTTACCATTACCTAACTATGAACTATGAACTATTTACTAAACTACCAACCCATTACCTCTTCTATCTTTTTACGGATGTCGGGAGCTTCCATAAAGGCTTCACCGATTAAAACCGCATTCACCCCCAATATCTTTAAAAATAAAATATCCTGATGCGTTTTTATCCCGCTTTCTACCACTACCACTTTATCTTTGGGGATTAAGGTATACAATTTTTCAGTGATCTTAATATCCACCTCTAAAGTATGTAAATCACGGTTGTTTATCCCTATAATAGGTGCTTTTAAACTCAGGGCTTTTTTAAGTTCCTTTTCGTCGTGGACCTCTAAGATATAATCCAATCCCAACTCTTCACAGATAGGTATCAACTCTGACAATTTTTCCTTTGACAATAAATCGGCAATAAGAAGTATGGCGTCTGCACCGTAAAAACGCGATTCATAGACTTGATAGGGCTCTAAGATAAAATCCTTTCTTAAGATAGGAACGGTAGTTAGCCCCTTTATTTCATTCAAATAATTCAGGGTTCCTTGAAAATAATTGGATTCCGTTAACACTGATATAGCCTGCACTTCACATTCTTGATAAATTTGAGCGATCTGTTGGTGATTAAAATTTTCGCGGATAACCCCGCGCGAGGGAGAAGACTTTTTTATTTCGGCGATCAACGAAACATTACGGGGTTTATTGATTGCTTCTAAGAAATGACGCGTAGGCGCCAATTCCGGAATCTTAGCTTTTAATTGCTCTTCGGGAAGCGATTGTTTAGATAAGAAAACTTCTTCTTTTTTCTTTTGGATGATTTCTTTTAAAGTATCGTTTTTCTTCATTTATGATGAGCAGACCCTTGACACTTCTGATGTCAAGGGTCAAATTCAGCCATCAAACTTACGTTTACTTCGTTCCGTAAGTTTGGCCTTCATTTGAATATTCCTTTAATAATTCTAGCTTTTTTAAGGCGCTGCCAGAATCTATGGATTCACAAGCCAAAGGCATAGCCTCTTTAATAGACTTGGACCTATCTGCTGCATATATCGCCGCTGCTGCGTTTAAAATGACTATATCCCGTCTAGAATCAACCTTACCTTTTAATATATCCATCACAATTACGGCATTATCCGTTATGTTGCCGCCTTTTAAATCTTCTATACGAGCCCTTTTCAATCCAAAATCTTCCGGAATCATTTCGTAACTCTTTAGTTTACCCTGAGCGGATTCTGCTATAAAAGTTTTGCCGGTAGTAGTAATTTCATCTAATCCGTCTTCACCGTGTACCACCAGGGCATGTTTACTACCGAGATTCCCCAATACTGCTGCTAACAGTTTTGTCAAACCCAGATCATATACGCCGACTAATTGATGACTGGCGCCCGCAGGATTAGTCAGGGGCCCTAAGATATTAAAAATTGTCCTTTGGGCTATTTGTTTCCTTGCCGGCATGGCATATTTCATCGCCGGATGCAGATTCTGGGCAAAAAGAAAAGCAATTCCTATATCGCTTAGGCATGTTTCTATTTTTTCTTTGGTTAAATTAATATTCACCCCCAAGGCCTCCAATATATCTGCGCTGCCGCACAAGCTTGATACCGAGCGGTTGCCGTGTTTGGCTACGGTAATACCAGCGCCACTAGCCACAAATGCCGTAACAGTAGAAACATTAAAAGTATTTTTATTGTCGCCGCCTGTTCCGCAGGTATCTAAGACATTTGAGGCATCTGTATTGATTCTGGTTACGTATTTACGCATTACTCTAACGGCTGCGGTCAATTCTTGCAGGGTTTGACCTTTTTTATTCAGGCTAGTTAAAAAGGAAACGATATCGGCGGTATCGGCGCGGCCGCTCATAATTTCTTCCATTGCTATTTCCATCTGATTTGCGCTAAGATTGGTCTTATTGGCGAGTATCTGAGTTATCTCTTGAATCATACTTTTAGAAAATTAGCTAAGATATCTTTGCCTTTTTCAGTCAGAATAGACTCAGGATGAAATTGCACTCCCCATAAAGGAAATTTTTTATGCTTGAGCCCCATAATCTCTCCCTCACTTGTCCAGGCGATTATCTCTAAACACTCAGGTAAGCTCTTTTTTTCTACAATTAGCGAGTGATAACGCGTGGCCTCAAAAGGATTGGGTATACCTTTAAAGATTGTTTGTTTATTATGATAAATCCGGGAGGTCTTACCGTGCATCAGTTTTTTGGCTCCGATGATCTTCCCTCGGTAAACATAACCGATGCTTTGATGACCTAAACACACTCCCAATATAGGAATCTTGCCAGCGAATTCTTTGATTACGGCGCATGAGATCCCGGCATTTTCTGGCCTACCCGGACCGGGCGAAATCACAATCTTATCCGGATTTAATCTTTTAATATGCTTGAGGGTAATTTTATCATTTCTAAATACCCGGATATTTTGCCCTAACTCGCCAAAATACTGCACGAGATTATAGGTAAAAGAATCGTAATTATCAATCATTAGGATCATTCTTTTTCTCTCCAGATCTTAGCCCCGAGTATATGTAACTTTTCCTCTAGGTTTTCGTAGCCGCGCTCCAAGTGATAGATTCTCGATACAGAAGTATTGCCCCTGGCAACTAAACCTGCTAATACTAAACTTGCTGATGCGCGCAGGTCCGAGGCCATCACTGGTGCGCCGGATAATTGTTTTATTCCCTCGACAATGGCGTGCGGACCTTCCCTTTGAATATGCGCACCCATGCGGTTTAATTCTGCCACATGCATAAACCTATCCGGATAAATCTTTTCGGTAATTACGCTTATCCCACGGGTTATAGTCATCAAACTCATAATCTGAGCTTGCATATCCGTCGGAAAACCCGGATATGGCAGCGTGGTAACGTTGATAGGCTGCAGCCTCCTCTTATAACGGACATGCACCGCAGAATCTGGTTTAATGATATAAGCTCCCGCCTCCTGCAATTTATCAATTACTGCCCCTAAATGCTGGAAGAGCACGTTCTTTATGAGAACATCTCCTTTGGTAATAAGGCTAGCTATCATCAGTGTTGCTGCTTCAATGCGGTCCGGAATAATAGTGTGCTCTGCCCCATGCAAATGCTCTACCCCTTCTATTTCTACTATAGGAGTGCCGTGCCCTTTAATCTTTGCTCCCATCTTAATCAAAAACTGCGCTAAATCTACTACTTCCGGTTCACAGGCTGCAGCCTCGATTACGGTTTTACCATGGGCTAAAGTTGCTGCCATCATGATATTATCGGTAGCCAACACCGAAGAGCCATAACCTCCTCCTAAATAAAGATGATGGCCTTTAAGCTTATTGGCCTTGGCTATCACATAGCCGGAATCGATACTGATATCCGCACCTAATGCCTTTAGGCCTTTGAGGTGTAAATCTACCGGCCTTATTCCAATAATGCATCCGCCGGGCAAAGAAACTTTGGCTTTTTTGAGCTTGGCTAAAATCGGCCCTAAAACGCAAAATGAAGCACGCATAGTCGAGACTAATTTATAATCCGCGATAAAATTTGTATGCTTGGTAGAGATGATGGAAACCGTTCCTTTGTCAAATTCAGCAATCTTACCTAACGAGCGCAGAATTTTTAACATGGTGTTTGTATCGCGTAAATTAGGCACACCTTTAATAATACAAGGCTGGTCAGTAAGTAAAGTGGCAGCCATTATGGGAAGCACTGAATTCTTTGAACCTGAAACAGTCACTTCCCCCTTTAGCCTAGCCCCGCCCTCAATAATTAGTTTATCCATATTTCTTGGCCACTATTACTCTTTCAATACTATTATAGTCAGGTATTACCTCTATAATTTTAAATACTTCTGAATCTTGAAATATCTTCTCTATGTCAATGCGTTGCTTAAATCCTATTTCTAAAATTAGCAGGCCTTCTGGTTTTAAATATTTGGGCGATTCGTTAATTATGCGTTTATAAAAATCTAGGCCGTCTTTACCAGCGTCTAAGGCGCCAGGCGGTTCATAACTTATTTCTACCTGCAGCTGTTTTAAATCTTGCGATGCCACATAAGGAGGATTACTCACTATTAGGTCATAGGTGATAGGTGATAGGTGATAGGTATTAAATAAATCAGCCTGAATAAAATTAACTTTTACTTGATTTAACTTGGCATTTTCTCTAGCCACAGCTAATGCGCCAGCCGATATATCAAGCGCATCAATTTGGCATTGAGGAAGATACTTGGCTAAAGAAACAGCAATACACCCTGACCCCGTTCCTAAATCCAAAATCTTTGCACTGTACTCTGTACTCTGTACACCGTACGCTGCTTTCAACACAGTTTCTACCAGAATCTCCGTCTCCTGCCGCGGGATTAATACAGCTGGTGTCACCTTAAACTCTAATCCCATAAATTCTCTCTTTCCTAAAATATACGCTAGTGGCTCACCTCGGATTCTTCTTTTTAAAACTGCAGATATTAAAGATGCCTTGTCTTTATTGAAAGGTAAATTTCGGTCCAGATATAAAGACGCTCTATCGCAATTGAGTATTTCCGTAAATAAAAACTCTGCCTCATTCATTCTTTTTTTCCTCGGCTGCCCTTAGGATAGCATCAGACAACTCATCAAGATTACCTTCTAATATCGCCTCTAACTGATGCGAGGTAAAATTAATCCGATGGTCGGTGACGCGCCGATCGGGAAAATTATAAGTGCGGATTTTTTCGCTTCTATCCCCTGAGCCAATCTGGGATTTCCTTTCAATAGACATCCTTTTTTCCTCTGCGATTTTTTTGGCGTCTAAAAGGCGGGCACGTAAGATCCTCATTGCCTTATTTTTATTTTTTATCTGCGAGCGCTCATCCTGGCAGGCCACTACTGTACCGCTAGGTAAATGCGTGATTCTTACCGCTGAATCGGTCTTTTGCATATGTTGTCCGCCGGGTCCGGAGGAACGGTAAGTATCTATCCTTAAATCTTTTGGCTCAATAACAAAATCTACTTCTTCGGGCTCTATCAATATTGCTACCGTTGCTGTGGAGGTATGAATGCGGCCTTGGGCTTCTGTAGTAGGAACACGCTGTACGCGGTGTACGCCGCTTTCAAACTTTAGCCTTTTATAGGCATCTTTTCCCTTGATGCTAAAAACTACTTCCTTAAAACCCCCCAGTTCATTGGAATTAAGAGACATAATTTCTGTGGCCCAGCCTTTATTTACGGCGTATTTAGTGTACATCCGGTAAAGATCAGCGGCAAATAAACCTGCTTCATCGCCTCCGGTGCCCTGCCTTATTTCTACAATCATATCCTTACCGCTATCTTTATCTTCTTCCACCAAAGATTGCTTGATTTTCTCCTCTAAATTCAGGAGTTTATTTTTTAAATCATTAAGTTCTCCTTTTGCCAAATCCATAAATTGCTGATCGTGTTTTTCTTGTAGCATATTTTCCAGGTCTTTTATTTCAGAATTTATCTTTTTATATTCCCTAAATAAAAAAACCGGATCCTTTAAGTGCGATAATTCCTTGGCGTATTTATTATACTGTTCTTTATTGGAAATAATCTCAGCGGATACCAAGATTTCTTCTAACTCCTGATAACGTTTTTCTAACTTTTCTAACTTTTCAAACATAATTATTCCGCGGCCTTTTTACCGTACTTTTTGATAAATTTATCTACTCTACCTGCGGAATCCAGGAATTTTTGCTTACCGGTAAAAAAAGGATGGCACTTAGAGCAAACCTCAACCCTGATATTGGGTTTGGTAGACCGGGTGTGGATGGTATTGCCGCAGGCACAGACGATTACACAGTCTTGGTACTTAGGATGAATCTTGTCTTTCATTATTTTCTCCTTATTAAATGAGCACATAATTTACGGAATGAAATGAACGTAAATTATATGTGCGAATTAATCCCCCCTGCTTTCTTGCGAAAGCAAAAGGGGGGATAAGTTTGGACTTATCCCGAATGTAGCAAAATGTTTTTGTGTCTCTTCGGGATCCCGAAGTTATTCTTCGAAGACTAACTTCATTCGGGATAAGTTATCTCAATTAACCGATTAATCGCTGTCTCCATAACTTATGTCCTCACTTATTGATTCATGCTGTTTAAAAAATCTTCGTTATTTTTTGTCTTAGATAGTTTTTCAATCAAAAGCTCCATAGCCTCAACATTATTTAATTCATTTAGAACCTTTCTTAATATCCATACTTTCTGCAATACCTCCTGTTTTAATAATAATTCTTCATGTCGGGTATTGGAGCGTTTTATTTCAATAGCCGGATAAATCCTGCGCTGGAAGAGATTACGGTCAAGCTGTAATTCCATGTTTCCGGTACCTTTAAATTCTTCAAAGATAACCTCATCCATTCTACTACCGGTATCTACCAAGGCAGTGGCGATTATAGTAAGGCTGCCTCCTTCCTCTATAGCGCGCGCTGCCCCAAAAAAGCGCTTAGGTTTCTGAAGGGCATTGGAGTCTATACCGCCGGATAAAACCTTTCCGCTATGCGGTACTACCGCATTATAGGCGCGGGCCAAACGGGTAATGCTATCCAAAAGAACTACAACATCCCTTTTATGCTCTACTAGCCTTTTGGCTTTTTCCAAGACTATCTCTGCCACCTGCACATGTCTTTCCGGAGGCTCATCAAATGTTGAAGAGATAACCTCTCCATTAACATGGCGCTGCATATCAGTAACCTCCTCCGGACGTTCATCAATTAAAAGTACGATTAAAATAACATCCGGATGGTTTGTAGTAATAGAATTGGCGATCTTCTGTAAAAGCACGGTCTTGCCGCTATATGGCTGGGCTACAATAAGGCCGCGCTGGCCTTTACCAATGGGGGTGAGTAAATCCATAATCCGTGTCGAGGCGTCATCGGCTTTAGACTCTAAGGCAAATCGTTCATGAGGATATATGGGGGTAAGGTTATCAAAAAGCACTTTTTCTTTGGCTTCCTCAGGATTTTCAAAATTTACTGCCTTTACCTTTAGCAGGGCAAAATATTTTTCTCCCTCTTTAGGCGGACGGATTTCACCACTCACGGTATCACCCGTACGTAGGTCAAATTTTCTGATCTGCGAAGGAGACACATATATATCGTCGGGACAAGGCAGATAATTGTAATTGGGCGATCTTAAAAAGCCGAATCCTTCGGACAAGATTTCCAAAACTCCTTCTCCGAACATTAAGCCTTCTTTCTCTGCCTGTGCCTGCAGTATCTTAAAGATGAGGTCTTGCTTTCTAAGACCGCTTATGCCGTTTACGTTTAAGTCTCTGGCCAACTTATTTAACTCGGTAATCTTCATGTCTTTTAGGCTTCCTATATCATCAGATTTTTCCACAACTTCCTCCTTATTATTCCTACCTGTTTTATGGTATTTGCCTTTGAACCGTTGTTATCTATTACAAAATCCGCCATGCGGACCTTTTTCGCTAAAGAAATTTGTGCATTTATTCTTCTGGCGATATCGGCTCTATTAAATTGGCGCCTCTTTAGAAGCCTATTTATCTGATTCTCTCTTGTGGCAGCTACTACAATAATCTTATCCACCATTTTTTTCAAGCCAGCCTCAATCAATAACGGCGCATCTATAATAATAATTTGCTTTGATGCAGTTTTAATTTTGGTTTTAATAATCCTGATGATTTCCGGATGCATTATCCTGTTTAACTTAAACAATAGCTTCTTATCGTTAAATATAATCCGGGCTAAACAAGAACGATTAATAGTCTTATCCTTATTTAAAATCTGCCTGCCAAAGCTTTTTACTACCCGCTTATAAGTTTTTTTTCCGGGCCGGATAATGCTATGGGCAATATTATCGGCATCTATAACTTGGGCAGCATATAATCTGAATATTTTTGCAACATAAGTTTTACCGCTACCTAAACCGCCGGTTAATCCTAGGATTATTTTCTTTTTAGGCTTTGGTTTTTGCTTTTTCATAGAGCTTGACGTATTTTTTTGCCGCTTCTTCCCAAGAAAAATTATACTGCATGGCCTGCTTCACCAATTTAGGCCATTTTTCTTTATTTTTAAAAGCGGCTAAGCCTTCTTGAACAGCTTTAATCAAATCCTCTTTACTATAACGCTCCAACACAAAACCGTTGTCTTTGTTTACCGTATCGGCTAAGCCTCCAGTCTTAAAAACTATTGGGATTGTCCCATATTTAAAACTGATTAACTGCCCTAATCCGCAAGGTTCATATTTTGAGGGCATGAGGAACATATCAGAGCCGGCATAAATCTTATGGGCTAATTGATCGTCAAATTTTAAATATAAAGCGATAATCTTAGGGTATCTTTTTACCGCGTTTTCTAAAAGGGCGTGGTATTTTAAATCTCCCGTGCCTAATATGACTAATTGTAAATCCATCTTACAAATTTGCTCTAGGGCCTCTGCCAAGATATCAAATCCCTTTTGCTCAGCTAATCTGGATACAATACCGATTAATGGTATTTCTTTTTTAACAGGCAACTTGCAAATTCTTTGTAGCTCCTCTTTATCTTCAAGCTTACCATTAGGTTTTTGAAGCGAATAATTCTTGGCGATAAATTTATCGGTCGCAGGGTCCCAGATAGAATAATCCAGGCCGTTTAATATTCCAAAGACATCATTTTCTCGCCTATTTAAAATTCCCTCCATCCCAAAACCGAACTCTTTAGTCTGAATTTCCCTGCTGTAAGTTTCGCTTACCGTACTGATAAAATCAGAAAAGACAATGCCGCCTTTGAGGATATTAATTTTCCCGTAAAACTCTAATATCTCCATGTTAAAAAGGCCCCAATCTAATCCTAACTTCGGATACTCTTCTTTAGGAAACAAACCCTGATAGCCGATATTGTGTATAGTAAGAATGGTCTTGATTTTTTTATAAAAAGAATCCTTGTTATATAAATTTTTTAAATATACCGCAATTAAGGCTGCCTGCCAATCGTGGCAATGAATAATATCCGGAGTAAACTTTAATTCTTTTAACAATTGCAGGGTTCGTTTTGAAAAGTAGGAAAAACGCTCCAGATTATCCGGATAGTCACCTTTTTTATCACCGTATAAGCCTGGGCGATCAAAATATTTATTATTCTCAATAAAATAAACTTTTATCTTGCGGCCTATAACGGAATAAGAAATATCCTTGTTTAACTTGTTGATTTTAAATTTAGAACTATCTACGGCTTTATAACGCGGCAAGGCAATAATGATATCTTCTACCCATTCTTCAAGCGCCAAAGGCAATGCCCCTGCGACATCTGCCAGGCCGCCGGTTTTCGCAAAAGGCACCATTTCGGAAGCCACCTGCAATATTTTCATTATACCTCCTCAGTTTCCAGCCAATTCTTTCCTTTTTTTATTACCACCCTTATCGGCAGATCTAATTTTAAAACCTGCTCCATACCTTCTTTTACTAATAGAGAAAACTTATCTATTTCTTCCTTAGGCACATCAAACACTAATTCATCGTGGACCTGCAGGATCATTTTAGCTTTCCAACCTTCTTGTTTAATCTTATTGAATATTTGAATCATGGCTAATTTTATTAAATCGCTGGCTGAGCCCTGAATAGGCGTATTTATGGCTTTACGCTCGGCAAACTGACGGATGGCTTGATTTTTATTATGAATCTCCGGAAGGTACCTGCGCCTTCCCAAAAGAGTAGTCACAAAACCATCCTTTTTTGCTTTATGAATTTGGTCATCCATATAATCTTTTACTTTAGGGTATCTTAAGAAGTAACTATCGATAAATTGCTGCGCTTTGTCTAAAGAAATCCCTAAATCCTTGGCTAAACCGTAAGAAGTAAGCCCGTAAATAATTCCAAAGTTTACCCTCTTGGCGGTTTCGCGCATGGGACTAGTCATATCTTTCTCATCTAATCCAAAGATCAGCGAAGCAGTAATCTTATGTATATCCTTATCTTCTTTAAATGCTTTAATTAAAGCCTGATCGCCAGAAATATGCGCTAAGATTCTTAATTCTATCTGCGAATAGTCTCCTGCCAAAAGATAACTGTCCTGGCTAGAAGCGATAATTGCCCGCCTGATTTGCCTGCCAATATCAGTCTTTACCGGAATATTTTGCAGATTTGGGTTACTAGAACTGAGCCTTCCGGTTTCTGTGCCGGCCTGATTAAAAGAGGTATGCAGCCGCTGGGTTTTGGCATCTATTAATTCTGGTAAGGCATCAATGTAAGTAGATTTTAGTTTAGTCAACTGGCGATACTCTAATAATAAAGCCGGTAATTTATGGGAATCTGCTAATGTCCTTAAGACTTCTTCGTCGGTAGATGGGCCGGTTTTGCTTTTCTTGATTACCCGCAGTTTTAATCTTTCAAAGAGTATCTCTCTTAGTTGTTTAGGAGAATTTATATTAAACTCAGTTCCTGAAATATCGTAAATATCCTTGATTAATGCTATCAGGCGCTTTTCTAAAGTTTGCGAAAGCTCTTTTAAGACGGGCGTATCTAATTTGATGCCGTTTAATTCCATATTCGCCAATACTTCTACTAGCGGCATCTCAAGATCAAAAAAAAGATTTACCAGCGACTTATCTTTAAGCTCTTTTTCTAAAATCGGCTTTAAGCGAACAATCAGGCTTATTGTCTGTTCTTTAGGTAATAATCCCGAAGAAGGAAGCTCATTCAAATAATCCCAGGCCAGATCAGTTAAGCCATAGTCGCTTTTAGAAGGATTAAGCAGGTAAGCTGCAATCATGGTATCAAAATACAGCCCTTCTAGAAAAAAATTGTTTTTTGCCAGGCTTACTTTGATTTTCTTAAGGTCATGGCCAATCTTTTTTACCTTTGTGTCCAAAAGAAGCGCTTTTATCTTAAGGATATCCTGGCCTAAAGAAAAGTTTTCGCCTTTGTGATAAACCATAATATTATCGTAACTGCTACCAGATATAATTAATTCGTTATCCGGGATACTAAAAGGCTTAATTTCTTCCAGTGAAACGTTATCATGCGGTAGTTCTTTTAAAAATTTCTTAAACTCCAACTGTTTAAAAATCCTGTATAGCTCTTTTAGATGGGGCTGGCCTAATTTCATTTTGCCTAAATCAAATTCCAGATCGACATTATCACAGAGCCCAGATAATTCTTTGTTCAGTTTTATTTTCTCTAGATTCCCCTCAATTGATTCTCTTAATTTCTCCTGCTTGATTTTATCGATATTTCCCAATAGATTTTTCAAAGAACCAAAGTTCTTAATTAATTCTACTGCTGTCTTTTCTCCCACGCCGGGTACGCTGGGTATATTATCTGCATTATCCCCCATCAGCGCGATAATTTCCGGTATCTGCTGGGGCCTGATCCCAAAACGCTCCTGAACTTTTTTAATATCGTAAATTATGGTTTCATCTTTAGACGGACTAAATACTATTACTTCATCATCTACCAGCTGCAGCATGTCCTTATCTGAACTGACAATGGCTACCCCTAAGCCTTTGCTTTTAGCTTTTAGGGTAAGGGTAGCAATAATATCATCTGCCTCAAACCCCTCTTTTTCAAATATAGCAATACCGTAAGCAGCGATTATTTCTTTTATCAAGGGTATTTGGCTGGAAAGGCCATCCGGCATGGGCGGCCGTTGTATTTTATAATCTGTAAATTTTTTCCGCCTGAAGGTATCGCGGGAAACATCAAAACAGATACCCAAGTATTCGGGTTTTTGTTCTTTAATCAGCTTATTTAATATAACTGTAAAGCCGTAGACGGCATTTGTCGGTTGGCCCAAAGACGTGGCAAGGCCTGAAAGTGCATAAAATGCTCGGTAACAAAAAGCAGTAGCATCAATTAAATAGAGCTTCTTTTTCGACATTAATTAAACATGGAAATTGTTTCGGCGTGAAAAACTTTGTAAGGAAAACTGACATTTTTAATGATATAAGAAAAACACCCAAAGGTCAAGTGAAAAAATTACATTAAAGGAGGCATCTCTAAGGCCGGGTGCTTAACCCTCTGCAGGAAACTTAATAAATCCTCTGCGTTGGTGGCAACTGTTTCATCGGCAATCTTACTGACTAGATCCTTTACCCCTATTTCTTTGGCACATTTTTCTAATTTTTCCTTTAAAAGCTCTTTTAATTCGCTAGGCATCCAAACCACCCTTTTTAGGCCCCCTTCGGCTAAAATGAATTTTTTACTTACGATATACAACTTGCCTATCCCTAAGAATCCGGGAGTCTGTATACCGCCGCCCACAGAGCCGGCTAAGGTAGTAAAGTTCATTCCGGAAGGGGTCATCCCTGAATAATCGCGGTGGACGATCATCACCCCGTTAGCTTCGGGTATAATAGCTGTGATACATTCAAAACAACCGCAGGATGACTGCGGAGAATCCATTAACGAATACATGCTTACCTTCTCAATGATCTTGTTGGATTTTTGATAGACAAAATCATTGACCGCCTTCCATTGCCCTAATTTTTCATCAACTATTTTTCCCTTTAAGATGGGCTGATTTGGTCCGCTAGGCATTATTTCATAGGATGTTTTGGCATCCAGCCAAGAATATGCCCCGCATAATCCTAAACGCTCGGGCGTAACAATACAAACGTGGTTAGGGGCAAAACTCTGACATAAGGTGCAGGAGAAAAAAGTATCTACGTTTTCATCCAGCATACCGCTGATACGCGCATCGCGTTCATCGTAGGACTTTTTTGCCTGCGGCAGAAGCTTTTCTACGTCGGCAAGCCTAGTATATAATTTTACCTGGACTTTATCAACAATAGCATTATATTCCTGATGCAACATTGCATGTATTATTACACCGACGTGTTTTAGGTGAAATCCTTTATTAAAGGCATCATTGGAAATTCTTATCCAATTCATATCGCGTTGGCCGATATGCATTATGCCCATGGCATAATTAATGAAGCGGTGTATCTGCCGTTCCAGGATGGACTCAAAATCTTTCTGCATCTTGCGTCCGGCTACCTCTACAATAATTGCCAAGGCAAAAGATTTTTTACCGCTCTCTAGCTTATCGATATCAGACCCAATCAATTCTACCCTTCCATCTTCAACTTCATCCAATTTCTTAGTAGTCAAAAATTCGAAAGCTGTACTAGCCTTGCCCCCGAATTCAATATATAACTGTTCTTTTCTGACGCGTTCCCCTTCGAAGGCAGCTGCGTAAGGCACCGGTATAGGAATATTGGTAACTTTAACTTTCAAGCCCCTAGCCTCAATGCATTTAGCTGCAATCTTTGTATAATCTTTTTCAATAACCAGAGCTTCATATAAAGTAGTATCAATTTTACCCAGCTCGGGTACCTCTAAATCGGTAATAATGGGAAACCCCATCGCTAGAACTCCCAAGCCGGTTGCTACCAACACTTCATCTACATGGCTTAAAAGCACAACAAAAACCGGAACTTTTTGTTGGGTATATTTTAAAATATCCTGCCATTGCCCGCTTTTTAGTCCCCCGTACATAAGAGGAGCTCTCACTGCCCAATTCACGGCATAAATTGCCGATAAATAATCCTCACCTAAGGGAACTACGTAATCCTCTAACCCCAAGGCTACATTTTTACTTTCCAGCTGTTTCTTCATGCTATTGCCGTCTTTGTTGCCGACTAAGATACTAACAATGCTTTTTGCCTGTAAATCCCGGATCAATGTAACTGCGCAATCCGCATCTTTAGCCGGGCCCAATATTACAGCGATACCAGCGATTCTTCCGTCGACAAGCTGAATACCTAAAGACCTTAATAAGGTATCCGATAAAAACCCCGCATAATCTTTTTGGGGATGCTCTTTATTTAAATATTTAAGGCAGGCTAACACCTCTTCGCATAATAACGTAGCAATGCCTTTATTAAGCACTCCGCCCAATGCCTCTATCTTGAAACCGTTTGCCGAAGGCTGGTTATTATTTAATTTTTCCGCCTGCTTAACTACCTCTAGACAATCCCCCAAAGTTTTTACTTCTATTTTGAGAAGCGCATTGTTTAAAGGAAGATAGTAGTTAGTTTCAGGGAATTTAATTTCTTGTTTTATTCCTTTAGTTTTTATCTGGTTACCCAAAGTATCCTTGGTAAGATTAATAACTAAATCTGCGCCTTTTGTGCCTAGCTCGACCAAGAGTTCTGCTGACATGATATGTTTTCCTTTCCTAATAATGTGATTATGTTTTCGGCAGCTAAGGCTCCTTCCCTAGTTGCCTGGTCCCATGTTTTTTCTTTATCCATCTCTGTTAAATTTGTATTTTTAACTACGCTTCCGCAGGCAAAAATATTCTCAAAGTTTGTCTGCATTAATTCATTTACTGTAATGTAGCCGTTTTCAACTTGCACGCCCGAATCTTTTAAAAACTGCGTAGCAGGAGAATAATTTCCGGCAAATAACACTAAAGAAGCGCCGATAATTTTTCCGTTATTTAATTTTATGGCTTTTAATTCACTGCCTTCGCCGATAAATTCTATGATTTTAAGATCCTGGAGCCACTCTGAATTCTGGGAAGCAACAAAAGAATCGGGCTTAGCGCTACTGATAATTTTTATTTCTTTAGCCTCTTTTAAACTTAAGGCTTCCCACAGGCGTAAACACAAAGCAGTATCCCCGATAATACATATGGTGCCGGTAGTAATCATGCGCTCTTTTATGGTTTTTATATCTTCCATATTAGAAGTGGTAAATATACCGTCTTTTGTCTTTCCGGGGATATCGGGAATAGATTGTTCTTGGCCAGAAGCAATAACCAGATAATCAAAATTTATTTTGCTATTATCCTTTAGGATAACCCGCTTTTTTTTAGGATCAACGCTCGTAACCTTAGAATTCAGTATGAGCGTTATATTTTTAGAAGAACCTTGGTTTTCCAAAAATAATTCGTGCTCTCCAACGCTGCCTTTTAAATAATCGATTAAAAGATCCCTTTTATAGGCAGGGTAAGCATCTTGTGAGATAACCGTTATTTCATGATTTAAAAGATCCTTCGCCAGATTTTGAGCGCAGGAAAAACCCGCTGCGGAATTTCCGATAATCAATATCTTTGCCATAGTTAAAAACCGCAGGAATCTAAGACCTTCGGCACTATTGTATCCCAGCCGATAGGCATGATATGAATACCTTGGCACATTACTCTCAAATCTTTGATTAATCTGGTAGCAATATCAACTGACTGGGCTACTTTATCTTTTGTTTCCTCCATCTCTTTTATTAAATTGTCCGGGACAAATACACCGGAGACATTTTTATTCATGTACCTAGCCATACCGGCTGATTTTAAAAGCACAATACCGGCCAAGACAGTAGCCTTAAGATGCCTGGTCTTATTTAAAAAGTTTTCAAAAACTTTTAGATCATAAACTGCCTGGGTCTGAAAAAACTCAGCTCCGGCTTCTATTTTTTTCTCCATTTTTAAGATCTGCGGCTCTAAAGGGTCGGCACCCGGATTAACCACTGCACCCACACAAAACCTGGGCGGAGTACCGACCAATTTATTCTGTTTCATATCAAAACCTTTTTGCAAGTTGTGAACGACCTGTAATAATTGCACAGAATCTAAGTCAAATACGGGCTTAGCTTCGGGATGGTCCCCTAATGTAGGGTGGTCTCCGGTAAGCACTAAAATATTTTCTATTCCTAGCGCGGCGGCGGAAAGTATATCTGATTGTAAAGCCAAGCGGTTTCTATCCCGGCAGGTGATCTGAAATATAGGCTCAAAACCCTCTCTTCTTAATAATGCGCATACTGCCAAAGACCCCAACCGCATCACTGAGCTCTGCAGGTCCGTAACATTAATAGCATCTACGCGGCCACGGATAAACTCAGCATCGTCTAAGATTTGCTTGGTCTGGATCCCCTTAGGTGGCCCAATCTCCGAAGTCAGCAAAAATTTCCCAGCTTTTATTTTTTCTTTAAAGGTCAAGAGTAGCTCCTTCTATGCGACTTTGAGCGGGTCCTGTCTTGGTTTGTTTCTCACAGCACCGCTCGATTTTCCCCACCGAGGAAAATCTCTCTTCGTGAATATGCTCGCTCTCACTGAACTTCTATGTTAGCTGGTGAACCTTGGCCGCTCGCATCTTCAAGATGCTGTTCGAAACCAAACCAAGCCACCCGCTAAAATAATTACCTAAACTGCTCCTTTACCTTGGGACGGGTGAGATAAATTATTGATACTATACAAACAAATGTAGGTAATACACCTTGTAACCAAAAATCTGGAATTGATAATGCCTTTGGAAACAAGTAAGAAAATTTTATCAAATTTTCATAGAAGAAAAAAAGAGCGAAATAGACAGATAAAATTAAGGTCAGTTTCCTTGCCCAATTTCGTTTAAATAATATTCCAATGCCAGCAACAGTGAAAAGTGCCAAGGAATGCTGACTTAAAACGCGTAGAAGATTAGAGAGATTCAACCACCCCAAAGAACTAAATATCTTTACAAATTCAACTAAAGAAAAAATACCCAAAAGCATTAGCACTATTCCAATTACTTCCACCCCAACCGACCTTTTATTCTCCATCCTTCTTCCTTAATCTAAACTGCTCCTTGCCTACCGTCAGGCAAAGTTCGAAAATCGTAATATTCGTTTATTTTACGGGTGTGTGTGGCTTGGCTTGATTTCGAGCAGGGCCTCTGGAAGCCCCGAGCGGGCAAGGTTGCCCAGCTATAAATGATGTCAGGCAGAGCGAGGGGCTGTAAGGGAGTGCAGTTGCGACACGCTGGGTCGCAACAAACGTCCCTGCGAGAAACAAACCAAGACAGGACCCGTAAAATTTACAAAAGAACATTACTGCTGTAACTTCGCCGCCTCAACCAGATTACGCATCAGCATAGTTACGGTCAAAGGGCCTACGCCGCCGGGAACCGGGGTAATCCAAGCAGCGTGTTTTTCTGCAGCTTCAAATTCTACATCCCCGACAATTTTATCACCTAGGCGGTTTATCCCGACATCAATGACAATTGCGCCTTCCTTAATCCAGTCGCCTTTAATCAGACCGGCTTTGCCTACTGCCACAATTAAAATCTCTGCCTTCTTGACATGCTCCTCTAATTTACCGGCCTTACTTGTGCCGATATGGCAGACTGTAACTGTGGCGAATTTTTCCAGCAATAAAAGGCTCAATGGCTTACCGACGATTTCGCTATGACCCACAACCACCACTTCCTTGCCGTATAAATCTATTCCCGTTTCTTTAATTAATTCCATTACCGCAGCAGGGGTACACGGCAATATATTGGCCTTACCGAAAATAATCTTTCCTATATTCGCCGGATGCATTCCTTCGGCATCTTTCTCTGGATCAATAAATTGGCTTATTTTTTTGTAGTCTATTTGCCTCGGTAAGGGCATCTGAATAATGATGCCATTTATGGTGTTATCGGAATTTAACTTTTGAATAAATTTAATCAGTTCAGCCTCATTTATATCCTGGTTCAAATTATGTAACTGATATTCTATACCTAGATTTTGCGCGGTTTTCTGCTGTGATTTTACGTAGGCGGCTGCACCGGCATTATCCCCTGCCTGAATACTAGCAAGAACAGGCTTTTTCTTTAAAGACTCTATCTGCCGTTTTAATTCTTCCTTTATTTTATCCGCAACCGGTTTACCCTCTAATAATCTTGCCAACTTTTGCCTCCGTTTCCGACCTTATTTTTTTAATCATTCGTGCTTTGCCAGTTAATTCTTTCCTGATCTTTTGGGTTAATTTTCTATCGGCAATAGACTTTAAATTTATTTCTACGTTAAAATAAGCTGCAGTAAAAGCAGATTCTATAAGAACTGCGGCTACTGCCACATCGCTGATAAGATTGATGTTACCTTTTTTTATCAAAGGCGGGCATAGCTTCATACCTTCAAAACATAAACGGGCCAGCACAAAAGGCACATCTAAGGCATCGCGCAAGTTTCTGCTTTTATAAGCCTGTGCATCCAAATCCACTAAATTTAAGAATTCTTCTTTTAGGTTTTCTGTTTTTAATAATACCGCCTTAAGATCATTTTCGTATTGAGCATATTTTGCTTTTCCCAAGGTAAAATTTACCACCATGCTCAGTAAAGATGCTCCTAATGCGGCAGTTAACGCCGCAGCAGAGCCGCCTCCCGGAGCAGGAAGCTTTGCGGATAAATCTTCCAAATATTTTTTTAGTGATTCGTCTTTATACATAGCATTCACCTAAATTATTATATCATATAACATAGCGTTCATCTAATTCAAAGGCGTTCTTAATCAAGTCTAAACAAGGCTTGTCTTTTTCTAAATAAGTGATGGCAACAACGTCGAATCTGGCTTTTGCATCTAGGAGATTATTTTCTTTGAGATAACTTAACGCAGTTTTAGCAATATGCATCTGTTTGGATTTTAAAACTGCTTCCTGCGCAAGGCCGAACTTATCGGAATTCCTCAGCTTTACTTCCACAAAACAAAGCGTGTCTTTATCTTTGGCGATGATATCTATTTCGCCTAACTTGGTTTTATAATTTCTGGCTATAATTTTATAGCCGTTTTCTCTTAATAATACAGCCGCTAATTCTTCTCCGTTTTTGCCTGACTCTAGATGCCTTTTAAACACCGTAAAAACTCATCCTGTGTATTATTGAGGGGCCGAATTTCTTTAAAGCCAGTCTATGTCTTCTAGTAGGGTAACCTTTATGTTTCTGGAATTCATATTGCGGATATATCTTATGGTATAAAGACATAATCCGGTCGCGGGTTACCTTGGCTAAAATCGAAGCACAGGCAATACTGATGCATCGGCAATCACCCTTGATAATATTAGTAACAGCCAAATCCGTATCCAGCTTGACATTACCGTCTATCAGGATATGGATATTCTTTTTTCTATAAGTCTTTATCTTATCAAGGAGCTGTATTACTGCGTTCTCCATAGCAATGCGCGTAGCTACCAAAATATTTAGTTGATCGATAACCTTCTCGTTTATTATCCCTATGCCGAAGACGGATTTCTCAATGATCTCAAGATATGCCTTTTCTCGCTGGCGAGAATTTAATTTCTTGGAATCATCTATATAATTATTAAAATTAGCTGTTTTTAAGGCGACAGCCGCAGCTACCACCGGACCGGCAAGAGGGCCGCGGCCGGCTTCATCTACTCCAATAACCAGCCTAAAGCCTCTTTTTTTACATTTCTTTTCATAATAAAGCGTGGGCCTAAGCTTTTTCTTCTTTGCTTTCAATTTTAGTGGCGCGTTTACCGATCTTTTCTCTTAAATAATAAAGTTTGGCTCTTTTTACTTTTCCGGAACGTATTATTTCAATACGCTCGATTCTCGGAGAATATAAAGGAAAAACGCGTTCTATGCCTTCTCCATAAGAAACTTTTCTCACGGTAAAACTAGTCTTTGTACCGCTACCGCGTTTAGCGATAACTATCCCTTCAAAAGGATGCAGGCGCACTTTATCTTCCCCCTCCGGTATCTTTACCAATACCCGCACAGTATCACCTACATTAAAAAGCGGGACCTCTTTCTTGGTATAAGCTTCTTCAATTAATTTAATTTTATCCATATCTTCACTCCTTTTATTTAATGGGATTTTTTAATAAATCAGGCCTTTTTGATTTTGTAATTTTAATTGCTTGTTGCTTCCTCCATTCTTCAATTTTTTTATGATTACCGGATAAAAGTACCGCGGGAACTGTTTTTCCCTTGAAGGTTGCCGGCCGGGTATACTGAGGATATTCTAATAGATTACCTTCAAATGACTCAAATTTCAAGGAATTTTTATCACCTAAAACCCCTGGCAAAAGGCGCACTAAACAATCCACTAAAACCATAGCAGGTAGTTCTCCGCCGGTTAAAACATAATCACCGATGGATATTTCTTTATTGGCCAAGTGTTTTCTTATCCGCTCATCTATTCCTTCATAGTGTCCGCAGATTAATATTAAATGTTTATATTTAGCCAGCTCTTGGCCGAGCTTTTGGTTTAATCTTTCACCCTGAGGGCACAATAAAATAACTTTTGCCTTTTTACTTTTTGGTTTTAACTTTATATCTTCTACTGCCCTAAAGATAGGCTCTGGCCGCATAACCATACCTGCGCCGCCTCCAAAAGGATGGTCGTCTATCTTCCTGTGTTTATCTAAAGAATAATCCCTGAGGTCATGAATATAAATTTTTACCTTGCCTTTCCTCTGCGCCCGTTTGATTATGGATTCATCTAAAACGGGTGCAAACATTTTGGGAAATATGGTGATTATGTCTATGCGCATGTATTATATTTACTTAAGAATTCTTTTTTGAATTCCATAAATTGATTTTTAGCAATGGCCTGCCGCACCTTCTCCATAAGTTTTAAATAAAAATAAATATTATGCAGGGAAACTAATCTTAAGCCTAATATTTCTTCGGTATTAAAAAGGTGCCTTAAATATGCACGGCTAAAATTCTTACAAGCATAGCAATCACACTCTGGATCCAAAGGATGAAAATCTTGGGCGTAAGGAGCGTTTCGGATGGTCAACTTTCCTTCGCTAGTAAAAGCAGTGCCGTTTCTGCCGTAACGGGTAGGGATTACGCAATCAAACATATCTACTCCCATTCCTACTGCTTCAATTATATCTTCCGGGGTCCCCACCCCCATTAGGTAACGCGGTTTATCTTCAGGCAAAAGCTCCAAAACTAATGCGCTAATATTATATCTTAAATTTTTTGGTTCGCCAACGGAAACTCCACCGATAGCATAACCATCAAAACCCATCTCTACAATTTTTTGGCTGCATTCCTTGCGCAGGTCCTCATAGGTTGCGCCTTGTATAATTCCAAATAATAGTCCACTGTCCATAGTCGACCGTCCACGGTCTTTTTTTTCTAGGCCGTGGGCTGTGGGCCGTAGACCATGGGCCGCTTTAGAAAGCTTTGCCCAGTTAATGGTCCTGTTCATGGCTACTTGTGCATAGTCTTTAGCGCAAGGATAATGCACGCATTCATCTAAAGGCATCATAATATCGCTACCTAAATCCTTTTGGATATTTACCACATCTATAGGAGTAAAAAAATGCTTCAGGCCATCGATATGCGACTGAAACTCCACACCATCATCATTCACCTTGCGTAAAAGCGCTAAACTAAAAATCTGATAACCGCCGCTATCGGTAAGTATAGGTTTAGGCCAGGACATAAAACAATGTAATCCCCCTGCCTTCTTAATAACCTCTGTGCCGGGGCGTAAAAAAAGATGGTAGGTGTTGGATAAGATAATCTGGGCAGCGCAATTTTTTAGTTCTTCAGGAGATAAGGCCTTGACCGTGCCTTGTGTACCTACCGGCATAAAACAAGGAGTATCAATCTGTCCATGTGCAGTAACTATTTTTCCAAGCCTGGCTTTATTATCTTGATGAATTAAAGTAAAAGGCATTTTTATGGTTAAGTTATCAGCATGGCATCGCCATAACTATAAAACCTATATTTTTTCTCAACAGCTTCCTGATAGGCTCTTTTAATAAACTTTTCTGTGGCAAATGCAGCTGTTAACATAAAAAGGGTAGTACGCGGAAGATGAAAATTAGTTAAGAGGCAATCTGCTATTTTGAAATTATATCCCGGATATATAAACAAGTTGGTTGTGCCTTCGGCCGTGCCTGTTTGGCTAAAAGTTTCAATAGCCCGCAGGCTGGTTGTGCCTACTGCAATTACACGGCTTTTTTTTACTTGAGCCTCTTGTAATAATTCTTGAGTTTTGCTACTTATAGAAAAAATCTCTTTCTGTATCTTGTGTTGCGTAATATCTTCGGATTTTACCGGCGCAAAAGTAGAATAACCGATATCTAAAGTAACATATGCCAGATTAATCCCTTTGGCCTTTATTTTTTTTAGCAACTCTTCGGTAAAATGTAATCCCGCCGTAGGAGAAGCAATAGAGCCTTGTGCCTTAGCATAAACGGTCTGATAATAAATTGCATCTAGATCTATGGGCTCTCTTTTGATGTACGGCGGAAGAGGGGTTTTACCTAAGGCATAAATTTCTTCTATATCTTTTACCGAAAAAGTCACTTGGTTTCTAGCGCTTACTTCACAGGAAATCCCGTTACCATTAAAGATGATCTTCTCATTAATTTTTACTCTGGAAGGCCTGATTAAGGCATCGAAGGAAAGGCCCTTGCTTCTATTAAGGAGTAAAATCTCGACTTTGCCGCCGGTCTTTCTTGAACCAATCAGGCGAGCAGGCAAGACTTTGGTATTATTCAAAACTAGAAGATCGTTCTTATTTAAATAATCTATAATATCCTTAAAGACGCGATGCTCTATGGTAGATTTAGCGCGGTTTAAAACTAAAAGGCGGGCGGAATCCCTTTGCTTTAAAGGATATTGGGCAATTAATTCTTTGGGTAAAACGTAATCGAAATCAGTTAGTTTTAACATAACTTAGCGGATAGTAATACTCTAGAATCTGTCTGCAATTATATCCTTTTTTTGCCATAAAATAAGCCCCCCACTGGCACATGCCTACGCCGTGGCCCCAGCCTAGGCCTTGGAAAACCGCATCCTCTCCTACAATAGTTAAAGTGAAATTGGTGCTTTTTATAATATTAGGCTTGAGTATTTCCCTAAAATCCTTAGCGGATATTTTGATATCTTTTTTGTCGGTGATTATTTTTAAATAAGTAATGCGGCCGGAGCTATCTTTACCTAATATTACTATATCTTTTATTTTTTCAAATCCACTATACCCTGATTTTAACAGTGAATCTTTTATCTTTTTTAGCGATAATACACTGTGCCATTTAAAATGGGGTGATTCTTTGCAAAATCCGCAAAAGACCCCTTTTAAAGGCGCGATATCTATATTCCAAAGCAAAGAGGCATCTTGGGTATGCCCTGCACAAGTAGCATGAAAGTAGGCGGGAAAAACTTTGTCTTTATAGGTAAGCACTTGCCTTTTAGTCTCATCAACTGCTTTGTTAGTGCGGTACCGCTGGGAAGTCTTTCCGCCATAAACCTGAGAGTAGATATCTGCTGTTAGATCATAATCTTTTGCCTTATTCTCATTGATCTGATAAATAGCGTAAGTGCGGCACACCACTGCCTGGGCCTTTAGCGCCTCTGGCGGCCAATAATGCGATACCTCATGATACAAGATGCCTTTTATGTAATCTTCTAACTCCACATAATTTATAACCAATAGATGCCCATTTTCTTTGTTAATCAGTTGTATATCCCCGTTAAATCTTCGATTATTTACAAGGGTAGCCTCAGGATCATTGACTTTAAGCGAAATCTTTGTGCTATTTAAAGCCATGCCCCCTATAAGTATGCCATTTTTATAGCTCGTAACAGTGCTTTTTAAATTTTTACTGCGGTATAGGATTTTTCCGCTAGCGGAATCCATTATTTCATAGGAACCTTTTATCTTAATAATTAAAGACTCGATATCCTGTATGATAGCTACGCGGATATATTTATCGTTTTGCGCGGATAAACTAACCGTGATAAACATAATGCTAACAAATAAAATTATTATCAATTTAAAAATTATTTTCATCGGCGAGAAAATATCCAAAAAATTAAAGAAAGGATAATGCTTACTAATATAGAAGTCATTATGGGAAAATAAAAGCTAAAGTTTTTCTTTTGAATTAAGATATCTCCGGGCAGTTTTATTAAAAAAGGGATCCTCTGGAAAAAAGTCAAAACCAAGCCAACCCCTAATAAGATTACGCCAAAAATTATTAATGTTTTTCCGATTTCTTGCATCGTTCTAGCTCCAATAAGCAGACAACTTATGGAGTGAAACGACATAAGTTGTAGGCGAAGCCGTCTGCGAATTGGATACTTGACATTTGTTTTAATAAATTAAGGGTGGATGTCAAGTATCAATTTAGCCAGCAGACTTACGTTCACTCCGTTTCGTAAGTCTGGGCTTCATTGAATAAATACAACCGCAATATTTTTGGCAATATATCCCTTTCTTCTTTGCTGCATCATGGGCTTTCTTAAAACCTGGGCGAAAATCTTCGTAATAGAAACTCACGCCTTCTTTTCCAGAGATATCATCGCCTATTTTTTTTAATAACTCCTGATTCTGATAAGGGCTGACCAATAAGGTTGTGGAGAAAGAATCGAATCCTTTTTCTTTGGCTAATTTTGCGGTTTTTTCCAGGCGCAGGGACCAGCAAATACTGCATCTTTGGAGGGCACTCTCTTTTAAATTTACCGCTTGAAAGAACTCTTCAGGCTTATATTCCGGATAAATCACTTCGATATTTGCTGTTTTACTCAAATCTTCCACTGCTTGCCGGCGGTTATTATATTCACTACAAGGATGTATATTCGGGTTATAAAATAACCCTGCTACCTTATCGCCCTTTTCTCTTAACCGCTCTAACGGATATATCAGGCACGGCGCACAGCAGGTATGAAGCAGTACCTTACTTACTTTATTCACAAAGGGAATTATATACGCAATACCTTGCTATAGCAAGAATATTTTAAACTTAGAGAGAAAAAAAGTTATTATTTATAGGTTATACTTTTCCAAAATGTTTTTAGAGAGGCGGAAGGTATGATTAATGGGGTATTGCCCTGTAAAACAAGCAGTACAGAAATTTTCTTATAGACTCAATACCTTAATATATTAAGAAAGGCGGACATTACGCTTTAAATTTCTTTGTTATTAACCTCAACAAAAAGGCTACTGTAATAATGCCAGATAGAAATAATATGAGATTTATTTCTTCTTTATTTACTGAATGGGGAGTCTTGTTGCCGGAACTTATCTTAGTTATAGACTGAGCATGGATATCTAAATCTCCTCCGTGCTCTACACAGCTTCGATTAAACTTTCCCCTAATCTCTACTAAATCGCCTTTTGCCTTATAACTACCGGTGTAAATGATATCTTTAATTAGCTCTTTTTTTATCCATATTCCAATGGCATTCTTCTCATCGTTAACATTTATCCAGGCATATTCGCCGCGCAACATTACATCTCCTATTACCTCACCTTTATACACCACCATATTACCATTATAATTTTTTGCATTATTTATCAATTCCACACTTGAAATTGATTGCGCATAACAATCATGGCTCTCTGATATAAGTAACAGGAATAAAATAGCGAATAAGGCTTTCTTCATCATTTTCCCTTAAAGAACGCTACAATAAACCCAAATAAAGCAAACACCGACATAAACTCCAGTCTTCCCGCCCACATCTGAATTATATAAGTGACTTTTAATATCGTAGGCATGCTGGTATCTGTAATTCCGCAGGAAAAACCAACATTAGCTGCAGCTGAAGTAGATTCAAAAAGCGAATCTAAAAATGGGTAACCACACCGCATACCTACGAGCGCACCTAAGATATATAATGTTATATAAGATATAGTAATCAATAAAACTGCCCGTACCTGCCCATCTTCTAAAAATATTGTCTTTATATGATGGAATTTCTGGGTTATTATCGCATGCTCAGGAAGAGCTAATCTTTTTATATCCTGCTTCAAAGTTTTAAAAATAATTCCCACTCGAAGCATCTTGATACCACCGGCCGTAGAACAGGCGCAGCCACCTAAGGCCATCGCCAAAATTATACCCACCAAAGCTAAATCCCCCCATTCTTTGATAAATTGCTGGGCATAAATAGTCATGTAGCCTGTAGTGGTGTGTCCTGATATAAGCTGAAAAAAACCCTTGCGGAATAATACCATAATATTGGAGTATACCCCAAGTCTATTTAGGCCAATTGCCACAATAAAGAAGGTGAGCATGGTGCTTAATAAAAGGGTTCTCGTCTCAATATTCTTCCAAAGCTCTTTACGGTTGCCTCTCCAAAGCTGATAATGCAGATTAAAATTAAGGCTGCCAAAGATTATAATTACAATCGTAACGATTTCAAAAATTTGGCTATGGTAATAGAGTATGTTTTGTGATTGAGGGGCAAAACCAGCGGTATCAAAACCCGCCATAAAAACACAGGCACCGTGAAAAAATGCATTCTGCGGCTTTAATCCGATTAGCATACCAACAATCCCTAATGCAATTGTACCTATAATCAGATAAACAATACTTATCATCCAGATAAAACGCGCGGTATGTATAACATTAGGCAGTATTTTTTCATCACGCGCTTCACCTACATACATCTTGAAACTACCGGCACTTCCTTTCATAAAAAGCGCAAGGGCAATAATTACTATACCCTGTCCTCCGATAAACGGCCCCAGATGGCGCCAGAGATTATGCGAATATGATAAATGGTCCAGGTCTTGAACTAATGTAAGTCCGGTAGTGGTAAAACCAGACATTGTCTCAAAGCAACAATCTAAAAATAATTTGTAGTGTCCGCTTAAGTATAATGGTATTGCACTCAATAACATTGCTACCAACCAAGATAAGGAGACTACAACCATTCCCCCCATCCAGTTCAATTCCTTATCGGTGGCACAAACCCAAGTTAATATCAATCCGAACAATAAGGCAATTTCTGCACTCAACAAGAAATCTAAGGCCGGATTGATTTCGCCAAATACCAATCCCATAATAAAAGGCACGAAACAAGTAAATCCAATACCAATAGTTATCTTGCCTAGATAATAACCAATATGCTTTATATCTTTTAATTGTGGTTTTAGTATCATCTTAAAGATATGCTAAAAATGAAATCACCAGGCCCATACAGAGAATAAGCAAGGCATATATTATTCCGTAAACTATTCCCAGCGTTTTTGTAAAAAAGGAATTCAATCTCATGGCTTATCTACAAATAAAAACCAGAGAATGTTTTTCTCTGGCTACATTCCTTTCTATCTACTTATAGTTAAATTTATACCTTAATAGACGAAAAGGCAAGTCAATAAAAGGTCAAAATGGAGAACACGCCAGGCAAGCCGTGGTTATACACCAACATGCTCATGGCTTGTCCATCCAGCGACATCCTCCGAAGCCTAAGGCGTAAGGAGGATTAATGTTCAAAAAAATGCGGTTTTGAAGCGGATATATACGGAAAGATTAATTCTCGCAACGCAGACGATAACCGATGCCAGGTTCAGTTAGGATATAGGTTGGCCGGTCAGGATTAGGTTCTATCTTGCCACGGAGATTGCTGATTGTAACTCGTAAAAGGTGCAGGACGCCCTCCAAATCTTCATTCTTATTCCAGACTTCATGCAAAATTTGCCGATGAGTCAAAACTTTGCCTGCGTTTAGAATAAGGAGTTTTAGAATATCATATTCTGTAGGCGTTAAATCAGCTTCTTTTTCATTCACTTTCACTTGATGATTTGGGATATCAATTGAAATCCTGCCTACCTTTAGAATTTCTTCTTTATTCGAAGGCAACAGGCGACGCATCACTGCTCTAAGGCGCGCAAGAAGTTCTCTGGTGCTGAACGGTTTTGTAAGATAATCGTCAGCTCCTGCATCAAGGGCGGCAACTTTATCCATCGCTTCCTCTCTTACAGACAAAATGATAATGGGCATCTTTGATCTTTTACGGATTTCTTTAGTTACTTCGATCCCGTCTATATCAGGAAGACCAAGGTCAAGTATAATGGCATCCGGATGAGAAGAAACCGATTTTTCTAGTGCCTCTGTCCCCGTTGCTGACTCAAAAACGCTATAACCCTGTGAGGAAAGCGATGCCCTCAAAAAGCTTCTAATCGCTTTTTCATCATCCACCACCAGAATTCTTAAGCTTTGTTTCTCTGTCATAGCCAAAGTATCAAGTTAAAGGGATCGTAATAATAAATGTCGCGCCTCTATCAAGATTGTTTTCAGCCGTAATCTCACCGCCGTGAGCTTCAATAATCCCTTTACAAATAGAAAGCCCGAGTCCGGTTCCTGTTATTTGTTGAGGCCTTTCGACTCTGTAAAATTTTTCAAATATGCGCTTCAGGTCTCCCTGAGGAATACCGATTCCCTGATCTTTAACCTCGATTCTTACTTTATCTTTAAACGCTGTTGCTTTTATATCAATCGGGGTGTCCACAGGTGAATACTTAAGGGCATTATCAATTAAATTAAAAAATACCTTCATCACAAAGGAAAAATCCATAGATATTTCCGGAAAATCCCTAGGGATATCTATCCTTATATTTCTCGGCCCTATCTTTTCCTTCAATTGTTCGAGAGATGCTCCCAACACATCTCTCAATTCGCAAGGTTTCCGGCTAATTCTTAATGCACCAGCCTCCATTCTGGTCATATCCAAAAGATTAATTACAAGCCGGTTGAGACGATCGGATTCTTCAAAGGCGGTCTCCAAAAGCTCTCTTCGTGTCGCATCGTCCAAACCAGAATCGCTATCAAGGAGCGCTGTCAAAGACCCAGTAATTGATACAAGAGGAGTTCTTAAATCGTGGGATATGGAATTCAAAAGAGCAGATTGAAGCTTTTCCGTTTGACGTTGGATAACCTGTTCTCTTGTCTTTGATGCAAGAGTGCTAACCACAACCCCGACAATCAAAAATGCTATAAAAGTAAAAATATATTGAAGGGCTGCAACGCTTAGTGTTAGATAAGGAGGAACCAGAAAGAAATCAAAGGCAAGAACGCTTAATATTGAAGTTACAATAGCTGGACCCTGACCCCAGCGAATAGCGGCAATCACGACAGCCAGAAGATAAAACATTACAATATTGGTCGGCTCAAGCTTTCTTTTGACAAATTCACCGAACAAAGTCATGATAAAAACAAGTCCAATACTTATCAGATAGGGATAAACCTTGTTTCGAAAATTCTTTTTCTTTTGCATATTTATCAGCTCCAAGTCCTTATTTTACTACTCCAAATTCGAACTTCAAGAAGTTTAAAGCTTTGATTTATTTCTTGATTAATTCCACGAGAGATATCCTATTCACCAGGCTCCATAGAAATTTTGCGCATAAGAAAAATCTGTGTATACAGGACGGTATTTGGATGGGGATTTTATTTTTCCAGAATGTTTTTAGAGAGATGATATGCGTGATTAAGAGGGTATTTACCTGTAAAACAAGCAGTGCAGAAATTCTCTTGAGGCAAAGGCATAGATTTTAGCATCCCTTCAAGGCTCAAATATTCTAAGCTATCCGCACCAATAAAATCACGGATCCAAGCAATATCGTGTTTTGAGGCGACGAGTTCTTTTTTAGTAGGAAAATCTATGCCGTAAAAACAGGGGAATTTAAGTGGCGGGCAGCTGACGCGCATGTGTATCTTATCTACTCCTACCTGACGCAGGGTCTTAACGCGTGCTCTACTGGTGGTACCGCGTACAATAGAATCCTCAACTAAAATCACATCTTTCTCCTTTAATACATCTCTTAAAGGATTAAGTTTTATTTTTACCCGAAAGTCGCGTAGGTCTTGACTCGGCTGAATAAAAGTTCTACCAATATAGTGATTACGAATCATCCCGAACTCAAAAGGAATCTTTGAGGCTTCAGAAAAGCCCAAGGCCGCATATGTACCCGAATCGGGAATGGGCATGACTAAATCTGCCTCAACGGGAAACTCCGCTGCCAATTGCGCCCCCAGTTTCTTACGTGTCATATACACATTATGTTCAAAAATATTACTGTCCGGCCTGGCAAAATAGATATATTCAAAAATACAAAAGGCGCAAGCGCTCTTTTTAAAAGGCATAACAGATTCTATCTTATCTTTATAGATAAATACAATTTCTCCGGGTTGAATGTCTCTTATATATTGAGCATCAATTAAATCTAAGGCACAAGTTTCACTAGCCAAAATATACGCGCCGTCAAATTTCCCTAAACATAGCGGCCGCCAGCCAAATGTATCTCTTGCCCCAATCAGAACATCATTAAGCATTAAAACTAAAGAATAAGCCCCTTCTAATTTAGAGAGCGACCAAATTACCGCATCTTTAAAATCCTTATTTTGACTGTGCGCCAAAAGATGAGCAATAATTTCTGAATCCATGCTAGTCTGAAATAAAGCGCCTTTATTCTCTAATTCACGATGAAGACTTAACGTATTAGTAAGATTTCCGTTATGCGCAATAGCGATATCGCCAATTTTTGATTTTACGTAAAAGGGCTGGGTATTTTTGATATTGCTGCTTCCGGTAGTAGAATAACGCACGTGTCCTACTGCAAGTTCACCGTGTTGGCTACGAATAATTTTTTCATCAAAGACTTCACTCACTAAACCCAAAGCTTTATGCAGATGTACTTTCTTACCATTGCGGGTGATTATTCCGCTTGATTCCTCTCCTCTATGCTGAAGTGCATAAAGGCCTAAACAGGCAAGATGCGCTGCATCTTTATGTGGATATACCCCGAATATCCCGCACATGATTACTCCTCAATTTTTTTCTTTAACGACCCGCTCCACTCTTCGTTTAAATCTTCTAAAGACAAATAAATCAATTCTTCTGTATCATTTAAAATTCTTAAAACTCTACCGCCGGTTTTACCAATAGCATAAAATGGAGCTTTAAATTCCAAAGCTATTTTTCTTAACTTTCCTACGGAATCTTTGCTACAGGAAAGAATAATCCTGGATTGGGATTCGCCAAAAAGTAAAGCATCTAGCCTCATGTCATAATTTAGCTTATTGATGTTAGCACCGATCATTTTATCTTTATTCAAGATGCAGCATTCAGTCAAGGCCACGGCTAATCCCCCTTCAGAACAATCATGGGCTGAATTGACTAAACCTTTCTCTATTGCCTTAAGCGCTGTTTTCTGAACCGCCTGTTCCAGTTTAAGATCTAATTGCGGCGCATCGCCTTTGGTTAAATTATGAATCTCTTTCAGATACTCGCTGGCACCCAATTCTTCTCTACAATAGCCTAAGAGAATTATAACGTCACCTTCTTGCTTGAAATTTTGCGAACAGGTTTTGTTTATATCGTTGATAATACCTATCATGCCTATCGCCGGAGTGGGGTTAATAGTAGACTTTGGGCTCTCGTTGTAGAAAGAGACATTTCCGCTTACTACGGCTACATTAAATGATCTACAGGCATCTCGGATACCTTCCAGGCAATTTTTAAACTGCCAAAAGCTTTCTGGCTTCTTGGGGTTTCCAAAATTAAGACAATCTGTAACTGCTGCTGGATGGGCTCCTGAACAAACAAGATTCCTCGCTGCTTCTGCTACGGCAATCTGCGCGCCTCTGTAAGGATTAAGAAAACAATAACGGCTATTGCAATCGGTGGTAGCAGCTATTCCCTTATTTGTTCCTTTTAATCTTAAGACTGCCGCATCTGAACCAGGCAAAACTACAGTATTGGTTTGCACCATATGGTCGTACTGCTGGTATACCCAGGCCTTATTAGTAATAGATGGCGCAGCCAAAAGTTTCAGCAAAACCTTATTATAATCTTTTGCATCAGGAATTTTGCTAAGCTCAAGTTTATTTAATTTTCTTAAATATCTTGGCTTCTTATAAGGCATATCATATATCGGCGCCTTAGTTAAAGCATGTGCCTTTATCTGAGCTACTATCTTGTCATTATCTCTAATGGTTACTAATCCATCATCAGTGACCTTGCCAATAACAGATGCATTAAGATCCCATTTCAAAAATATCTTCTTTATTTGCTCCTCTTTCCCTTTTTTAACACAAACCAACATCCTTTCTTGGGACTCAGACATCATAATCTCCCAAGGCTCCATATTCTCTTCTCGTCTCGGAACAGCCTCTAGCTCTACATCCATCCCAGAATTACCTGCAGATGCCATTTCAGATGTACAACAAGTAAGACCGGCTGCTCCCATATCCTTAATCCCCACAAGATAGCCTGTGTTGATCGCCTCTAAGGTTGCTTCAATTAAACACTTCTCGGTAAAAGGATCTCCTATTTGAACCGTTGGCCTCTTATCTTGCCCTTCTTTAAACTCATTGGAGGCAAGAATACTACATCCACCAATTCCGTCCCGTCCGGTGCTTGAGCCAACATACATAATCGCATTGCCTGCTCCAAAAGCGCGTGCTCTCATTAATTTTTCTTTTTTGGTGATACCAATGCACATCGCGTTAACCAAGCAATTTCCGTTATAACTTTCATCAAAGTAAATTTCACCGCCAACTGTCGGTACGCCAACACAATTTCCATAGAACTGAATTCCGTTTACCACACCGCTGAGTAGATATTTATTATATGCCTGACTAAGCGGACCGAAACGCAGTGAATTTAAGGAGGCAATTGGCCGGGCGCCTGCGGTAAATATATCCCTAATAATCCCGCCTACTCCGGTAGCCGCTCCTTGCTTTGGTTCAATCTGCGAAGGATGATTATGGCTCTCCATCTTAAAGACGATGGCTAAATCATCAAGGATAATCCCTCCGGAATCTTCCCCGATCAGCGTCTTATACTTGCCAGTCTTGGGCAAAAGTTTTAGCCATTTGCGGGAACACAAGTATCCACAATGCTCAGACCACTCCACTGAAAACATCGCCAGTTCTGTATTTGTGGGCTTACGCTTTAGAATCCTTAAGATATTCTGGTATTCCTTATCGCTTAAACCAAGCGAATGATATACGTCTGGCTTTACCATGTTCTTTGCATATTTAGCCATTTAACTATTGATTGAAATATAAAATAACCGTCTTCTGAACTAAGTTCTTTTTCGGCACTGCGTTCAGGATGCGGCATCATACCTAAAACATTACCTTTTTTGTTGATGATACCCGCAATATTATCCAATGCGCCATTGGGATTACATTGATCGATAACTTCTCCCGTAGCAGAACAATAACGAAATACTATCTGGTTATTATCTCTTAACTCTTTTAACCCAGCTGCATCAATATAATAATTTCCTTCGTTATGCGCGATAGGTATTTTTAAAATCTGGCTTGCGTTATACAAACCGGTGAACCTGGTATCATTATTTTCTGTCTTGATATAAACATACCTACAAATAAAATGCAGATCCCTATTTCTCAACATCACACCGGGCAGAAGCCCTGCCTCAAGGAGAATTTGGAAACCATTACAAATTCCAATTACTGTACCGCCCTTTCCAGCAAAGTCGGTAATAGACTTCATCACCGGAGAAAATCTCGCTATTGCACCTGTGCGTAGATAATCTCCATAGCTGAATCCTCCTGGCAATATAATGCAGTCAAAGTCATCAAGGTTGGTGTCCTTGTGCCAGATATACCTAACAGGTTTCCTAAGAACATCCTTGATTACGTAAAGACAGTCCTGATCGCAATTAGAACCAGGAAAAACTACGACTCCAAATTTCATTTATTCCTTTTTTATAGTAAAGTGATAATCTTCTATTATAAGGTTGGCCAGTAGCTTCTTGCACATCTGGTTAATTTCCTGTTCCGCCTTTTTTTTATCTTTCAAATTTAGTTTAATAACTACTAATTTTCCAATGCGCACGTCCCCTAAATCTTTATAACCCAACGATTCCAAGGCATGTTTAATAGTCAAGCCCTGAGGATCAGCAACAGTTCGTTTTAAAGTGATATAAACTTCTGCTTTTAACATAAATCCCCCCCCAATCTACTGTTCATATGTTGAATAATAATAAGGAGTATGTGCCTGAAACTCTGCCGCACAAGTATCTACCAGTTTGTAATCTGGCCTTATCCCTAATTCTATACGCCACTTTCTGATAGCATATTCGCTCTGGTTTAATAAACGGCTGATCTGTAAATCTGAAAAGCCGAATTCTTTTGTTTTCTTTAGTAAATCAACCGAACTTTTCTCATCACTCAATTTCAATTCCGTCTTTATCTGTCCTTCCAATTCCACAATCTGTCGAATGTTTTCCAAAAACCAAGGGTCAATCCGAGTCATCTGATAAATCTCTTTTATGCTCCATCCTTCTTTGAAGGCATGCTTAATATAAAGAACCCTTAAGGCATTGGGAATTCTTAAATGATTTTTTAATTCATCACCAGAAGGTTCATGTTTTAAATCTTCTAAACCGCTCAATCCAATCTCTAAGGAACGCAAGGCCTTCTGCAACGCTTCTTTAAAGGTCCGACCAATAGCCATGACTTCACCCACAGATTTCATAGAGACGGTTAAGGTAGGATCAGTGGAAGGGAACTTCTCAAAGGTAAAACGGGGGATTTTTACTACACAGTAATCAATAGTAGGCTCAAAACAGGCTGGAGTTTTTTTGGTGATGTCATTAGGAATTTCATCCAAGGTATAACCTACGGCTAATTTTGCTGCAATCTTAGCAATAGGAAATCCCGTTGCCTTAGAGGCTAATGCAGAACTCCGGGAAACTCTCGGATTCATTTCAATTATAACCATTCTCCCGGTATCAGGATGA
>Ga0315288_10000050_pt1 | contig 119492 bp, 169 predicted proteins | sample YL17G11_20_MG_FD_203454 | JGI IMG/M metagenome (GOLD analysis project Ga0315288, IMG submission 203454) | Sediment microbial communities from Yellowstone Lake, YNP, Wyoming, USA - YL17G11_20 | ecosystem: Environmental > Aquatic > Freshwater > Lake > Sediment | place: USA: Wyoming | collected... | reverse complement strand
TTAATATGTCTTTTAGTTTAATCATTTTCTGTTCGCGGCTTTTAAATCATTAACAGTCTTAGTCATTTCAGGCGTCCACTTTGATATATCAAATGGTATATATTCAACAATGTTTTCCGGCTCTATATTGGAATGTTTAACTAACCATTTTCCAAGCCCGCCTTGTGCTTCCCAATGTGTATCTTCTTCAAAATCTGTATCCCATGTGTTTATCTTTAAAATGTAAATTTTTTCAGTTTTTTTATCCCACGCCGATTTGAACGCCCAAGTCAAAGCATCATAATAATTTTCAAAGACAAAAATGCCTTTCTTTTGTCGTATATCTTGATTAAACATTCCTGTCCACTCACCTTTTTCTCTTTTCTTTATACCATGCTTCTTGATATTTTTGATATACTTACCAAAGGTAATATGATAATATATGCCATGCTCTGTTCCAGCGATTTCTAACAATAAGTGTTTGAGCTTAATCATTTGCCAAACTCCTTTAGAATCAAATTATATATCCATCTATTAATACTTTCATGTATGAATTTAGAGTCATCATTAAACCATGCTTTTGAAACGGCTGAGGCAGCTCCAGCCGAACGACTAACACCTGCTTCACATTGAAAGAGTAATTTTTTCGCTGTTGGTTTGATGGTATTAACAAATTGGACCAGTTTTTTTGCGTCTTCTTTATCAAATATTCTTAAATTATATCGTTCTGCCACTTTTATATGATTCTTCTTTTCTGGATCTAAATCGGCTACATCTATATATAATACATTTTTTATTACTTTTGGATAGGTATGTTTTTCTCCGCCACCATGAAAACTAACAACGCCAAATTCTGGATTTGTTACATATTGTGCAGCTATTCGTGGTATTACCATTATTTTGTTTGGCGAATCTATCATATACAATATAAATAGAAAAACCGGCACTAAAAAATGCCGGTTTTCCTTATGATTATGTATTAACTATCAATTACTCTTGGCAAGGTCCCAGAGTGTCACCATGTGCTAAATGAGCACGAGCCGAATGTAAATCAACACTGATTGTGCGTCCTTTATGACACAATGTTATTTTATGATCTCCGCCGGGAGGTGGTGGCTCTATTGAGCACTGTCCAACCGTTGCGCCGTGAGATAAATACCATGCCAATTGTGTTGACAAAATGGTAATTGTTGCACCTTTATAACAAATAGTTACTTCGGTTGGCGGTGGTGGTGGCTCATTGCATGAACCTAATGTTGCTCCATTTGCCAAATATTTCTTCAAATCTTTTGTTAGAATTTGTATAGTCTCTCCTTTATAACAAACTGTTACAAGATTTGGTGGTGGCGGTGGACCATTTTTGCCTCCGTGCTTAGTATTTGATGAATCCGTCAGCAAAGTTGCTGAGGAGTATTTTGGAAATGGTGAATTTGGATTAGCGTTATAAACTGTAGAATGTCTTGCATAACGCTCGCCAAGGCCAAGAGCAACGCCGCAATTAACAACATAATTTCCAGCGTTATCAATTTCTCCACCAGCAAAAATATCCACTAGTTTTAATGCTTTTGATATAGAAAGGCCATATACCGTTTCTGTTACATCATTAAAGATATAACCAATGCTTCCATCAATTAGAAGTCTATTATCGGTAAGATATGTTACATGTAAATCTCCGCGGTCCATCATTTGCTCATTGATATTGGCGGTGGTATCTGTATTTAAATGTATTCTTCCAACACCATAAAACGATATTTTTTCATTTAGATTGTAGCCAACAATTGGTCTTACAGAAAACAAGTCATTTTCATAGGCTGTTCGTCTATAATCAATTAAAGCGGCAATGCTAAACTTTTCTTTCTTTGTAAAGAAACCGAATGTGGAATCATATTGATTTCCATCTTCGCGTATTGTAATGTCTCCGCCCAATTGAAATTTAATATCTTTAAATAGGGGGATTACTGTATTGACACCAAACGAATTTATTAATGTACTATCTTCACCCACAGGCTTTGAAGCTCCCGTGGTATAATCTATTACAGTAGAATTAATAGCCGCATCAATTATTGATGTTTTTACTGGTGCAACGGCCTGCACTTGAACGACGCTTTGTGTTTGTCCATATCCTGTTGAAGATATGATTGCTATTGCAAGAATAGCAAATAATGCTTTTATTTTATTCATAGAGTTTTTACTGTTTCCTTTGTGGTTAAGTATATAAATATATCCAAATTCAGATACAAGTCAATATTTTTCAAAGGTGTGGAGTTTTTATATTAGTTGAGGGGAGTATCAAGCCTGAGACTACAGCTTAAAATGTTAACCTTGAAGTATTATCGTATCCTTGCGAGATACCTTCACACTTATCCACCTTGACCGTCCGCTGGGAACGTATCAGGTATTTAACAGGTCTGCCTTTTTATACTTGAGGCGATTCAAGTTTACCGATAACATATTCAGCATTTCAACCAACGTCTGACTTGCGAGCAGTAAGAGCTGCGACACCCTCCGTCAATCTCCGTACTGACACCATCATCCTTGCGAGAATCAAGTGTCTCTGTTCCCTTGCGGGCAGAGAATTAAGACTTTTTCCGTTATCGGAAGCAACGACTTTGCATTTTATTGAGAACGGCGGTTAAGCCATACCTCTAGTTTAATATACTAGCGCTCTATCGAGCTATGTCAAACCCAAGTGTGATGTGCGTTGCTAGTTGTTCCATAACCTGTTACAGCTACAGAATGCAACACACCACCTGACTTTCCCTTGCGAGTACTCATCCGATTTTCAAGATTGTGTGCATAGAGTAACCCAGCCCACTTTCTATCAATCTATCATTAAGCTCTTGCTTGCGAGGCTCGAACTAAACGACTTCGCTTGAACTCTTAACCTTAACTGTTGCCGCGTGGGCATTAGTAAGAACTGTCGGGTGACAGTTAGAACCTTTCTGTTCGTCACATACCGGATTCGTTTGCTAACCAGCTTCAGATGTATCTCATTTGTTTCCAAATAAGCTTACAGAGCTTGCTTTTGTATCGGTGGCCAGTTGAATGGCGGGAGAGTCTTGGGACTCACCCCTTTGGCTGCATTACTGCAGTTTATCTTAAATACTCCCTTGCGGAAGTATCAGGACGCTATACCGCCCTTAAAACGAAAATCAAAGAACAGGAACATCTCAAATCAGTAAACATAAGTATATGGATTCGGACTAAAAAGTCAACACCTTTTTACAAAAATTTTACTTTTCTTATAACTACTTGATAATCAACCATTTATAATAGTTATTTGTGTCGCAATATCATCTTCAAATGAATATCTTGTCGTAATGGTATATTAAAGTCTTTTGCAAAAGAAGTTTGGATTGGCTTAAACTTAAATTTCTTATCGTATATGATTTTGTATCTGTCATTATACTTTGGAAGTATTTTAAGCAGCATTGATTCATATGTTAATGACAAATAATCTTCTAATCTTTCTCGCGACCAATTATTTCTATATCTGTACATCAATACAAATCGAATGAAATTTTTATAACTTTTATCAATTGGTCCCCAACTATTTTCATAATCATCTAACAATTTTGGATCAACAATTTTTTTGACTTGCTCCACATCCTTCTTGAAGTTGATGACCTTTTCAATTTTTTCTGATGGAATGGTATCACGGATGACAATGTATTCAAAACCAGCATTAAATATACTTTCCCAAAAATATTCGATGGCTTCAGAAGTCGAATAGGAATAAACTTCATGAATTACAGATGATAGTAATAAACAGGAATTTTTATAACGCTTGACATCTTTAATTGCATCTAACCAATTATTTGTAAATTGAATATCTGGAATCTTTTCTTTTGCTATTGTAATCATATCGGGAGATATGTCATATCCGATTAGATTTATGTTTGGGTTATATTTGTGAATTTGTTTAAGGATAAATCCATCGGCTGAGCCAAAATCAACAAGCATATCAGGTTTGATGAATTTTAAGAAAAACAGTTTATCAACGACGCCTTTAGCCATACCCGACAAATAAGATGTGAAATCAGAGAATTTTGTGTTGAGATCTTCGTCTACAGGTTTATTTAAATAAACTTCTTTTAAAATGGTATCAATTGTATATGACTTCACTATTATAAATATCATATCAATTGATAAAAAATGGCGCCCGAGACAGGAATCGAACCTGCATTTTCAATTTCCATTTACGTTTCTACCGTTTAGGAAACGGCGACGATACACGGGCACATTAAATAAATATAGCTCATAACCGCGTTTTTGTTTCTAATCGTTCATTTGACTGAGCTCTAACCAAGCTATTATTGTGCAACCGACACACTAAGCTAATTTAGATTGCTGCTTCTGTGGTCATAGCGGAATTATCCTGCCACATTAGGTTGTGCAGACGCGAATTTCCTCAGCAACAATAGGTTGGTTCGTCCTCGCCGCCAACTCGCAACTAAGTTTCGTTTTTACTTGTGCCTGTTGACAGGTAGTGTGCAGCCACCGTATAGGTAAAAAACTGTAAAAAGGCGTGTTGCTTTCCTTTAACGCCAGAGGGTTTAAGCCATTTCTATTGTTGCCGCGAACAATCGACTATATTTATTTTTAAAGAACAAAAATTATGGTCTAGTTGGGAGTTGTACCCCTGTGGCAGTCGTCCGAACCCTTAAGCGGTTGTCCGCCAAGCATCTACACCCCTTTGACCGTAGGTGCATCACTTTTCTTTGCATGCAACATCTATAATATATATGAGAATTGTAAAATTGTCAATCGAAATCGTAAATACGATTATATTTATACATATATGAACGACTTAATAGATTGGCAAACATATTATCGGCTCCACAAACATTTACCGATGGATAGAATAATGACGGGTTATAAACAACTTTTACTTGAATTTAATCAAACTCTTGTCCAAATGTTAAGTGAAGCAAGTGAACCTCCTGGAATGACTGCACCATCTGTTCAAAGTGGTAATGCTGCGCCGGGCGCCGGCGCAGGTGGTCATGCTGCATTTGCCGCAGATCCTCTATCTGTTTCTGGTACAGTTCCAAATAGTAATTTAAGTTCATCGTATACCGCGACAATAGATGCTACAGGTGGTTGGCCAATTCCTCCGTATACTTTTACTTTAGTTAGTGGTTCACTTCCATCTGGAACTGCTTTAACGGGTTCACTTGTTACAACAGGTATCATTTCTGGGGTATTAACCACGATACAAACGGCCAGCTTTAGGATTGGAGTGTTAGATTCCAATGGTGGCAACGCTACTGGTTCATTTACGGTTTTGGTTGCTGCTTACGTTTGTCCAACAATAACTCTTACTGATAATGGAAGTGTTACAAATGGTGTTAGTGGGTCAGCTTATAGGGCTGCTATTACCGCTTCTGGTGGACACATTCCTTATACATATACAAAGTCAGCGGGAACATTGCCATCGGGTTCGGCGTTATTTGCAGCTACGGGATTGATTACATCTAGCGCATTAACCGCAACAGGTTCATTCTCATTTACAATTACGGCAACAGATCTTTATAGTTGCTCAGGTAGTGCAATATTTGGAATGACTAGCTCCGTAACATAATTAAAATAGAAACTTAATAAGTATATTATTAGACATATGGATTTGCCAATATACTTTCTATTGTTCCTTGAGGCATATCATCTAAAGTTTTTACAAATTCTCTAAGCAATCGAAAGCTATTAGGAATTAATTCATCAGGAATATCCGCCGACCTATCAATATGAAACTTCATTTGTTTAGCGGCCATTACTGCAACAAAATGGGTACGAGCCATTAATACATCATGACTTTCTGGTGTAAATGGTAAAGCTGGATGCAAAATATTACACAGCTTTCCAAATTCAGTTAAAAATTCAACTTCCTCTGGACAGCTACCATACTTCCATGTATCATTGTCTTGATTACATTGGTATGTTAAAATGGCATTACGCTTATCTGCGGGTGTTCGTTTTCCGAATAAAGGATGAATGCCTGTAACTCTTTCTGTATGTTTAAGAAGAATTTCCATGCTTGGTTTTTGAACGGAACAAACATTGATTAAATGACAATTTTTAAAATCTTCAGCAACAGAATCGTAAGCTGAAATTGGAACGGCTAAAATAATACTTTTTGCATTAGTGTCAAATTCAAATAGACTACTATCTTTAAATAGTAATTCATTTAAAAATCCACCGAATGAGCCGCTGCCTATCACTTTAATTTTCATTTTAAAATGATACCGCTTTTTATACAAATGTCAAGTTATATTTTTAATGGTGGAGTTGAAGGGACTTGAACCCTCACTCCCCACAATGCCATTGTGGTGCTTTACCAATTAAGCTACAACCCCTAGGTTACAATTTTGTTTTTTAATTCAAGGGGAATGAATTCACTATTCACACCATTACACTTAACGCAACAGAATACAGGTATTGGGATATAAGCATCTTTTTCTGCTCCTGTAAGTAAGGCGCTAACCTTTCTCAGCAAAACTGATTCTATAAATGTATTACCACTGCATTGTTCACAAATAACTTCGCTGGTATCATTTATAGTAACGCGAACATTTGGCTTGTCTGTATTATTTAATATATTTGTCATGAATGTAAGTATAACATTATTGAACTAATTGTCAACAAATTTTACGATTCTTTTTTCAACCAATCCAACCAAGTTTCCGTGGCAATTTTATTATAAGCATCTAAACGCTTTTTATTTATATTTTGTAATCTAAAGAAATCACCATAATATGCGGTAGACATTTTATCTAATATATCGTGAGAATATGCTGAATCTGCTTTATATAAAGGATGCAGCCATTCAATTTGCTCTGACCCAACTATTGGCACACCACAATATACAAAATCAGCAACAATTATATTAAAACTTTCGCTGAATGATACTTGCATTCCCATATCCATCGTAGCAACCAAATTTAAAAATTCTTCGTGGGTTACCCAATCATGACAAACTAAAGTATGATCTGGATTATACTTAAATAATTCCTCAAGATTTCTTAGGATTGACTCTCTTGTTTTTTCTTCATGTTCAGATTTGTTGATATGAAAATATAAATGCTTATTATGACGCTTTGCAAATTTCATTGCCAAAAATGCTTGTTCCAAATGATTTTTCAATGGTCTTAATGCGCCAAAGCAACCAATATTAAATTTATTCGTAAAGAAGTGTCGTTCTCTTTCCGGTGCAGGAATTAATGGATAATATATGTTTGGATGATATAATACATTGTCAATGATAACAGAAAGGTCTTTGTAACAATCATTGCTATTTGTGCTTATTGCTATGTCAATTCCTTTAGCTGCCAATAGATTATATTTTTCAATCCATTCTATAGCAATTCCCTCAGATGCAAGGAATGGAATTTCACTATGTAGTCGAACAATCCAATGGATGTTAGGATGTAATTTTGCTAATTCCTCAAATTTTTCGGCAACCACCCAGAGCGCTTCAACAAAGCAATGGGTTGGTTTAAATCGGGTTACTTCTTTGTCAATGGAATTATTGTCTTTAACTTGTACTGCTTCAGCATCTATACCATACTTTCTTAGCTTATTGACAATAAAAAGACATGAATTTAATAATCCATAACTCTTGTTAGGAGAACTATAGACATTCCTTTCTTTTAAAATAAATTGAATTCTTGGATTATTGTGTGGCATATCATATATAAATATAACCACACTATGCTAATATTATGAAAATTTCAATTATTTTTTCAAAATATCATTACACAAACCGATAATTTCTCTGCATTCACAGCAACCATTGTTTTCCCCACTACCGACATCAAATATTTGTTCTTTTCCCCATTGTTCTTTATTTAATTCATATGCTCGGGTAGCCTTACAATCACAAAATCTCTCACCATTCATATAACAACACAACTTTCCTCTGAGCCATTTTGTGATTTCTTTGATTTCCGTTATATTGGCATTATTGGCCGACCTGTATTCATTTAAAAGGATATTTATTTGTAAATCTATGTCATCTGCTATGGAATTGGATAATTGATATTTGTCTGCGATATATTGGCCTGTGGTTTTCATTATTTTTTCTCAATTGTGTTTGCAATTTCCTTTTGCGTCATTGATTTGAATTTTAGATGTGAAAGGTCGGTTATATTTAAGGCAACACGAATTTTTTCTATAGCTTCTTCATATGTTTTTGCTAAAACTACATATGGTACAGGCGTTACTAATCCTGATTCAAAGGTAAATATAAACTCTGGCAAAGCTTTTGGGAAGAAAGGCCTACTTAAAATTTCCGCTTCTCTAGCTTTCTCTTCTTCTGTTTTTTCTGGTATTATGACCGATGCTGTTTCTGGCAGAGGCAGTGGAGTTATACGCTTTAATAATTCTTGCTCTTCTTCGTCTGTGATATGTAACTTATCAACAATGTCGGATAAAATTTTAGTATCTATAATTGGTTCGGTCTTTTTTGTTTTAGCTTTCATATAGTATTATTATGATTCGATTTACAAAATTGTCAATCTTTTTTCTTTTTTACTTTTTTAAATCCCACCTTAGCATTTGATTCTTTTTGTTTGTTTTTCAATAACATTATATGTTTTTTCCATCGTTTTTCAAATTTCTTAGCAATTGCAAAATTCTCTGGTTGACTAGCGTTTGCAAAAATTTCACTCGTTAGAAAAAACCACCATTTATTATCATCGTTTTCATCATCTTCTATATAAGCTGCGGTAAATATGCCAAAGCGTGGTTCGGGAATATCACAAATATCTCCGTGGTAATTCTTATCGAAAAAGTTTTTGCCTTTATCATCTAAAAGATAAAGCATGTCAAATTCTCTATCATCTTCGATTTGTCCAAAACAATATTCAACTGCTTGTGTGGATGCTTCAATGTAACTATATTCTTCCAATTCTTCACTCATAGGAATTTTTAATAAGACTCTTAATTTCCAATTGCCCGTCTTTACAACAAATGGAATTTTTGTGTGTTTAATTTGTAAGTTTTCTGCCATAAATTACTTTAGGATTAGGATAACACATCCCCTAAACCTTGTAAACATCTTATAAATCGTAGTAGCGTTTTGAACCATCCATACTAGAATATTTTAAGTTTGCAATGCTGAAGGGAATATTCTTTTGTGATACTCTTTGTGGGAAAGTACCTTTTTTTACATAAGCAATAGTCATATGGGGGTTATATGATGGATACTTATTTACGCTGGGGTATCTATTACATATAGAATGAATCTCAGTAAGAATTGGGTCTTTTTTTATATCAAACTTTACCACATCATATTCTTTTTTGCTATCAAAAATAGTTATACCTTCGGCATATATTTTCCAAGTGGGTTTCTTATTTTTATTTTCTTCCATTGATAGCAAACTACTTCTAAACTCATCATCTTCAAGTTCTCTTGTCCCACTTCCACCGCCTGCGCGGATAACATATTTGCCACCCATCTCTTTTAACGATTCTTTGATTATACGCTTATTTAATTCCTTGATTATGCTGAGAATCTGAGGTTCGGTTAAGTCAGGAGTAAATCCAAACTTTAAAGTAACATGTGGCTCTGTGTCTCTGCCTAATTCATCCTCAGGCGGCCCGATATACAAATTTTTGTCAGGAATAGCGGTTTTACCAAATTTAACAATATTTTTACTGGTTTTAGGTGAAATTATTGCCATTAGACAACCATATTCACATTTTCGATTGGGGGGAGAAATAACATTCATATTATAATAAATATATATCCATACTACTTTTATCTTATTAAACTGACACTAATTCGACTTTTATAGCACCAGCGGGAATAAACATTTCATCCATTAAGTATCTAGCGATTTTATCTGATGTGGGTTTAAATTCTGTGGAAGAAACTTCTTTATTTTTGTAAATCTGTATCTTGTTTTGGTAGACATGAATTTTGTGACCAAACAGCATAATTTCATCATAATTTAGTTTCTCGTTTATCATATCCTTGCCTATAAATAGTTTACGATTTTTATAAAAATATGTTATTGATTTTTGATTAGTCTTGTGGTATATTTAGCATATGTTGAATAAGATTAAATTTTTAGATTCGCAAAATGTGTATATTGCATCGGACTTTCATCTTGGCCATAAGAGAGATTTTATATATAAGCCAAGAGGTTACAATGACTATTATACGCATACCAATGATATTCTACTTACCGTAAATAATACGATAGCAACAACAGATATATTGCTATACATTGGTGATTTCTGCCTAAACACTTCAATAGAAGAGTGTTATACCTATTTGAATAGAATAAATTGTCAAACCATATACATGCTATGGGGCAATCATAATTCAAGAGTGTCAGAAATCTACACCCAACAACTAAAAGAGCAATATGGTGTTGCTGATGTGGAAATCTATCCACTAAAATACAAGAATGTAATTTTTGTTGGTAATTATTTGGAAGTTGCCTATAAGCACCAAGATTATATTTGCTGCCACTATCCTATAAAATCGTGGAATCATATTAGTCATGGAAGTATTATGTGTCATGGTCATTGCCACGGCAATATCAAAGACCATTTGATTGAAACGGATGTGTGCGGAAAAATAATTGATGTATCATGGGATGTATTTAAAAAACCAATGAAACTAACAGAGATTAAAGCGATTTGTGATAAAAAGAGTTTATATTCGCCTGACCATCATGCAAATACTGATTGACATTTTTATAATGTAATGATAAGCTTTGTGGAAATGAAAGCAGAATTTAAACATTATACTCTTACGCCAGAGCAAATTCAATTTATTGAAAAATTGGAAGGAGAAAACTGGGAATTTAAAGAAAAAGAAATTCCTACTTCGATTGAAACCATTTATTTGTTTTTATTTAAGTCACCACGCTGTATTGAATATATTGAATATGACGACATAAAAGATATGACGGAAACTTTACTATTGAAGTATGAAGCATGGAGTCTTGCTTGTCAGATTATTCGTAACTATGAAACATTTATTATTGGAAAATATATAAATTCGATTGAAAAAGCATTATTGAGCAACAAGAATTTAAATGCACAGAATTTTAAATTTGGACCAAATTTATGACAAATTCTAATGAATATATGTTTGTTGGTGGACCAGCAAATGGACATAAATTATATACAAGTGGCGAGTATTGTTTTTGTATATCCATTCATAAAATGAAGTATGGAAACGGACGATGCCAAGAAATTTGGAATGCAGATGTATTTTCACCATCGTTTGAATTGCCGCCATTAGATTGTCTTGTTACGCCGGAACGGCATACATATTACTTGGAAAATTTTAATGGGGTTTGTTTTTATAGGCACGATAAAGACAATGTTAATGATAGTATGCATAAGTTGATAAACAACTATAAACCGAAGAAGAAAAAGATATGAATAACAGACCATTAAAATTTAGAGTGTGGGATACGCGGTATAATTCTTTTTTAGAAGAAAGATGGAATAGCATATCATTTCTTACTAAAGACGGTAATGGATGGAGAGATATTGGTGCGTTTTTAGATAGACAAACTTTTATTGTCCAACAATTTACCGGCCTCTTAGATACGAATAGCAGGAAGATATTTGAGGGAGATATTATTAAGGTTTCCGACTTGGGAACTATTCAGATTGGGCAAGTAGTTTTTTTAAACGGCGAGTTCGGAATAAATACTCGTAATAGACTTAGATTTTTTGATGCGGGTGGATTTATAAGAGAAATAGAAATTATTGGCAACATATTTGAGAACCCGGAGCTATTAAAATGACAAGAATATTAAAATTTAGAGTGTGGGATGAAAAGTATAAAGTGTGGGAAGCACCGGGAACGATAATGGTATATCCTGAGTCTATGATTCGACAAGGTAGAATTTTTTCACAATTCACTGGCTTGTTGGATAAAAACACTAAAGAAATATTTGAGGGAGACATTGTATCTTATACGGAAAAAATGCACGAACAGGGTGATGTTCAGTCATTAAAAGCAGAAGTAATGTGGTGTAAAGATTTTGGGGCATGGGCATTAGGAAAAAACAATGATTGGTGGAATTTGTTTAGTGATTATGGTATTTCTAAAGTAGAAATTGTAGGAAATGTATTTGAAAATGAGGAGTTATTAAAATGAAAGTAGTTATAAATAGTTGTTATGGTGGATATGGTCTTAGTCCGTTGGCAATAAAGGCTTTGACTGAGTTAAAGAAAATAGAAGTTTATCCTTTCGTGGAAGATTTAACCAGTAAATATAAATATAAGCAGTTAGAGTGGGACGAAATAATAGAGAAACCGCCGTTTATGGTTCATTTTTCATCTAAACCGATTAAAGACGGTAAAATAGAAGAAGAATCTTATTTTTCGTATGGTGATATTCCAAGAAACGATAAAGATTTGGTGAAGGTTGTAGAATTGTTGGGAAAAAAGGCGAATGGTAATTACGCAGAATTAACTATTGTTGAGATACCAGATGATGTAAAATGGCACCTTGATGATTATGATGGAATCGAATCAGTACATGAAGACCATCAAAGTTGGAGCTAAATATGAAAAAACCAGAATATTATTTTTGCTATATCGGCCCCACTGATAGAATCAAATTAGACAAAAATTTAGCAGCAGCGGGGCACAATGGAGAATCACGGCTGCGATGGGATATATCAGAATCATTTAAACGAGTAACTGGCCATGACGCTAAAGTTTGTGGTTCGGGTTGGGGCGTGACAGAAAAACAAACATATCATATTGGATTTGCAACATACAATGACGAGCTTAAAAAAGCAGTTGTTTCATCATATATCCAAGAAAATAAAACAAAGACAATGCCGGATTATATTAGAGCGTGGTATTTGTTACTAAAAGAAAGAAAAGAGATTGAATAATGGATAAATGGACAAAAAAATATCTTCTTGTTGCTAAAGCTTTGGCGGATGACAACGATGCTTGTTTAAGTCGTAAATTAGGTGGAGTTTTAGTGACAGCTGATAACATACCAATTAATTTTGCTTATAATGGAGCGGCTCGAGGCGTGCCTCATGCTAACACCCGGGGATGGCAAAAGTTTATATATGATAATGTTTTTACACAAATAGACTTAGAATATTTAAAGTCGCTGAAAGTTGAAAATAGTTGGCAGTTTACAGAGGCTTGTCAAGGCAAATGTCCACGAAAACTATTTAACTGCAAATCGGGGGATAGATTGGAGCTATGTCCTTGTAGCCACATGGAAAGAAATTTGATATACCACGCAGCAAGAACGGGTCATTCTACCGATAAAGCAATGATGTATCTGTATTGTGGTTTACCTTGTCATGATTGTGCAATCGCCATTATTCAATCAGGAATTAAGAAAATTATCTGTCTTAAACAAAAAGAAGATTATTCAAAAACCTCTCGACAAATGCTTAAGTGGGCAAATATCGAAATAGAAGAAGTTGACGAAGCGGAAATCGAATAGTTTCTATTAAAAAATAAATTGTTTCTATTTATATAAGGATTCAATTTATGAAAATCAGCTTAAAATCAATCATTTTTGTTATATTTATTATAACATTTTCTGCATTCTCTGCTGTTCTTCCTCCTTCTAATTTACAAATTTTAAACGATTCTCCATCTTTATTGCCTGCTCCTTCTGATTTAACCATTTCTTATGTTAATCCAAACGCAGTATTATTAAAGTGGAAAAGTAATTCCAACAAACAAGAAATTGGATTTCGTATTGAATCAACACTCAATACGAATAGTAATTGGAAAGAAATAGCGTCTCCAGGAATTAATGTCACAAATTATACTTATACTTTTTCTTTAGCTCCCAATTATTTTTATAGAGTTCGTGGGCATACTTATTCCACCTTTTCTTCTGTGGTAAGTAATATATCTCAAACAGGATTTATTGCTATTTCTTGGTTAAACAATGCTGCTAATAGTCGTGAAATTTGTATTAGTAGAAAAACAGATTCTACTGCATGGGCACAAGTGGCAGTTTTGCCTACAATGGGGTGGTATAAGGATACTAATATTGTTAATGGAACAAGATACTACTATAAAGTCCGTTCTCATGAATTTTCTGAATATTCTAATATTGCTTTTCTAAATACTTCTACAAATACATTATCGGTCAGTTGTCCGGGCACTATCATAAAAATTGCTCCTCCTGGTACAATAGGATATTTAGCCGGATTTCCCTCTGAAAATGAAACCACAAATATTTTCACGCCACCATCAGGTACTAGTTTTTTAGTAGGTACTAATAAAGTAACCTTTGTTGTTAGTGATGATTTGGGTAATATTAATAGTTGTATATTTAACATCGTCGTTTTATCACCACTTACTAATACAAATTATTATGTTTTATCACAGACCAATTTGATTCCATGTATTGTTAATAATTTTATTCCTAACTTACCAACAAATTTGCCGATAATATGCACTTATTCAAACGGTACTAATTTTTATGGGCAAGTTAATGCATCTTTAATACAATCTAATATATGTTGGGCATTTCAATATTGGAGCGGTTCGTCATGGTATAATATTTCTGATAATATGTGTCAAAATATAAAAAATATAAATAATTCCCCCACAAATGTTATAATGTTTACAATAGCAGATTATATTTCTAATGTATCCACTGCTATTCAATTGTCCATATTTCCTTTTCAAAGTTAAAGCTTGACAATTATTATAAAAGTGGTATACTTGCGCTTATGATTAAGAAAAAATCTACAAAGAAATATACATGGTATGTTAATACAGGAATTTGGCATAAACAATTAAAGATAAAAGCGGAAGACATGGAAATAGCTAAAATTTTAGCATTTAAAAAATTACAACAAATGCCTTATAAAAAATTTAGAGAATATGTCGATTTGGATGTAATGGGTATGACAATGTATCCATCATCAGCGGAGATACAGAGAGGATAAAATATGAAACAAGTAATTATTGAAAGAGAATATAGTGATGAAAGTCTATATGACTTAGAAACGGATATAAATTGGGCAATTGAAGAGTTTGAAAAGAAACTTACCAAGAATGAACATGGCTTTGCAAAAGGTATATTTAAGATGACATTGACTTATGAAGAATAACTATGAATAGATTGCGCTTTTTAACTTGGCTTGCTACTAAAACCAATGTAAATTCAAAGTGGCAACTTAAATTGTTGAAATATACATTTTATTTTATTAATTGGTTAAATAAAACAGAATGTAAGAATGAAGGTCATTTAAAATCTGATAATGATTTTTGTCCACGTTGTAACGCATTTGTACCATCACCAATTTTTTATATTCCTAACATAGATACGCCTATTAATTATTTTGACTATATGAATTACATTCAAGTGCAAACTATGAAAAGTCTTATGATACCAACATCATTATTGGTAAGTTAAAATAAGGGCTTGACATTTATTATAAAAGTGGTATACTTGTAGTATGAATAAAGCATATAAAAAGTTATATAGTCGTGATTCTAAAAACAAAATTCGCATCTGGTGGCTTGAACAATCTGATGGTAAATATCGAACAAATGCTGGTGTTCAAGATGGTAAGATTGTTACGAGCGACTGGACAATTGCTGAAGGCAAGAATGTTGGTCGTGCAAATGAAACGACACCAACGGAGCAAGCAACATCCGAAATCGAAAGTAAGTATGAAAAGCAGCTTAAAACGGGATATTCAGAAACTCTTGGTGGCGTTGATGATACGGGCTTTCTCGAGCCGATGCTTGCTAAAAAGCTAAAGGAAAGACTAAAGAAATTACATTTTCCAGCAATGCTTGACCGCAAGTATAATGGTGGCCGCGTAAATGTCAAGAAAGCAATAACTTACACCCGCCAGGGTGAATTGTGGAGAACCATTCCACACATTGCAAAGTCTCTTGAACCACTTTTCAAAAAATATCCAAAACTCTTTATTGATGGTGAAGGTTATAATCACGAATGGCGCTACAAGCTCAATCAGTTAATGAGTATTATGCGTAAGCAGAAGGATAAGGAAATTACACCGGAATTGCTTGCAGAGAGTGAAAAGATTATTCGGCTGTATGTTTATGATGGTTATGGTTTCGATGACATTACAAAAGAAACAGGCTGTAAAGAGCGCCGTGAAGCCTTGAAGAAACTTTTGAAAGATTATAAGTATATCGTAGTTGTTGATTATGTAATCGTTAAGAGTCTTGATGAGCTATACAAAAAGTATCAAGAATTTGTTGACGATGGCTATGAAGGTGCGATGTATCGTGAAATTGACGGCGAATACGAACACAAGCGCAGTGCAAATCTGTTGAAGGTAAAGCCCGAAGATGATGACGAGTTTGAAATCCTTGACATTACCGATGGCACCGGAAATTGGGCGGGAGCAGCATATGCCGTCACCTTGAAAATGAAAAATGGCAAGATATTCGACGGCGTATTTACGGGCAATTACGAACAGCGAGCAGAAATATTAAAGAATAAAAAGGATTGGATTGGCAAGGAAGTAACAGCAACATATCTTGGATTTACGGGAAAAGATACACCACAATCTTGTCGAGTTAACCCTGACAATTGCTTTAAGGGAGATAGATAATATGAAAAACAAAGAACCAGAATTAATAATTACTGTTGCTGGTCGAGTGGGCAGTGGGAAAACATTGATAAGTTTAGCTATTGCTGATTATCTTACGAAGTTTGGCCTTAATGTTAAAGTAGATGATATAGATGGTGAATGTGCTATGTCTGATGGTACACCATGGTGGAGTAAAATTCCTTATCTCCGCGATAAAAAAATAAACATTCTTATCAACCAAAAACAAATCTCTTCGATTGGATTGTCGCAGAAAAAACTTTCTGATTATGGTAAAATAACAACGACTGTTTCTACTAGCTAATATTAATATGAAATTTTGGAAACACGGGGTTTTTATAAAACTGAGCAAGCACAAAGGTCTTGAAACGGAGTGTGGTTTTAATAAAAAATTTTGGTGTTGGTTTGAATTTTCAATTCGTTGGGATAAACATGTTGACCACGCCGGCTTTCACTTTACCTTTGAATTAATAGGAATATGGTTTACTTTCAGTATATACGATTTTCGTCATTGGCACAATTATAATAACTGCTGGGTGAAATATGAAGATTGACATTCTGCAAAAAATTGATATAATTATCAATACTACAAAAAAGGAATAAAATTATGAGTGGAATACTAATTGGAAGTACAATTGCAGTGTCATTTGGATTTTTGTTCCTATTGCCAGCAATTTATCGAAGATGGCAAGGTGACAAAAAAGATTTGGTGGATAGTAATACATTTATATTTGGCATTGTGCTTATAGTTGTTTCTACAATTTTAGGATTTGGAATGTTATCTTGTGTAGTGCCACAACGAACAGAATTTGTAACTCCAAAAACTGTAGAAATTTCTAAAACATCAAGATGTGTCGTAATATCTACTGAATTTGGTAATTTTATGAGCACTGATATAGCCCTTTTTAATCGCGGTACAAAAGAAAACATCGTCATAAAGAATCAATATAATAGTTATGGTATGCAAGTTGGAGTATCACAAATAATGTGGGCAGAATGAAATATAACTTATTTCTTGATGACGTGCGTGAACCAAAAGATGTGACATGGATAAAATTGCCTGATGTCAATTGGACAATTGTAAAAAATTACATAGAATTTGTGGATACCATTATGAAAAATGGTATACCAGAAATTATATCATTTGATCATGACTTGGCTCAAGAACATTATCGACCGTCAATGTATAATCGTGATAGACATTACAACAAATACTACACCGACGGCACTTTCAAAGAAAAGACCGGCTATGAATGCGCAAAATGGTTAGTCAAATATTGTATGGATAAAAATCTACCTTTTCCAGTATATTATGTGCATACAATGAATCCAATTGGATCTGAGAATATCACAAAATATATTGAAAACTACATAACATTTGGTGAAAAGACAGATATTTATTAATTAACAAGGAATATTATATGGATGATAAAGAATTAAGAAAATTTATTAAAGGCGTTGTCAAGGAAGTTATGTCGGAAACATCAACGAAGTCCGGCGCTAAATCTTATACTTTCAATGTTTATAACAAGGGTAAGAAAGTAGATAAAACAACCGCCAAGGATGTTGTTAAAGCAGTAAAAAGTAAAAAAGCGAAAGTCAAAAAGGATAAGCGGGGCGGATATTACAGCGTAGTTACCGGAAAGCGTCTTGGCAGCACAGAACCATCAAATAGCTGTTATTATTTTGGCTGGGGTTGCTAAATTATCATTAAAATGAATGTTACACGCAGAGAAGTTCAACAGATTGTTGAATCCGTTCTTGATGAAGAATTTCCAAAACAAGGATTGGAGACAATTGAGAATCCTAATTTTTCAATAATTCTTCCACAACCTTGCTTGTGTGCATGTTCATTTTGTTTCAAAAACAAATTAACCAAAATTAATGAAAAGACATATTTTAAAGGCCTCAAAGATATTCTTTATAATTTACCAGACAATTTCAATCAAGTAAGTATTACGGGTGGTGAGCCAACACTATCGCCTCACCTTAATAAAATTCTTGGGATACTAAAAGATGCCCCGAAGATAAAAAAAGTAATATTAACCACAAATGGCCTATCCAATAACTTTTTCAATTTAAAGAATTTTAATGTTGTTACAGCCGTCAATATCAGCCGACATCACTATGACGATGAAATCAATCAAGGTGTATTTAAAAATAAAGATATTCCAAATACCTTCGCTCTTCAAGAAATAATTGTAGAATGCAATAAGAGAGGCAAACCAGTAATGCTTAATTGCGTTCTTACAGACAATTTACTAAAAAATAAAGATGACATTTTTACTTTCTTGGAATATGCAAAAAATGTTAATGCTAGTGGTGTCTGTTTCCGCAAGGTGCAAACAACAAAATCTAATTTAAACCCATCCGCTTTAGAAAAAGCAATGCAAAATGATTACAAGGTAACAGGAGAATCACGCTGTCCTGTTTGTGTATCACGATACCAAATCATTGAAGGAATGTATATTAATTGGAAAGCCTCATTTATTGAACCCAGTCGAAAATGGGATAAAATATATGAATTAATCTACCACTCCAATGAAAAATTGACAGCGGATTGGAGTGGCCAATATCTAATTAACATTAAAGATGGTGTATTGACAGATGCAAAGATAATAATGAGGTAATTATGAATAATACAAAACCAATCGAAGAAAATGATATTGAAGAAAGTGATGTTAAAACTAATAATATCCGATTATTTATGGATGGAGATGTAAGTGATTGGGAAGATAATGAAGATGATGGAATTTCCATTATATTTCCAAGTGGACCAAAAATGTAATATGAATAATAAACCAATAATGTATGTATTCGTAGGAATATCAGGAGCGGGTAAAAGCACCTACATCGAACAATTTAAATCTACTCATCCTGATGCGGTATTATTTAGTAGTGATAAGCTTCGTGGTATTATTGGAAGAAATGAAGATGACCAAAGCGTAACACCGCAAGTGTTTTCCATAATGAAGCGTAATTCCGACACAGAAATGGCTAAGGGTAAAAATGTAATTATTGATGCTACCAATTTAAATGCAAAAGACAGAAAAAGCTGGGTGGAGATTGCAAAGAAACATAATGCTACATTAATTGCATATGTTATGGAACGCAGTAAAGATTTATTGATGAGCCGTCAAAAGATTCGCGGGGCTGCGGGTGGTAGGGTAGTCCCCGAGGATGTTATAGATAGAATGTTACAAAAGTATGTTCGACCAAGTCAGCAAGAAGGTTTTGACCAGATAATATTAATATGAAAGAGTTAAAAGAAGAAAATTGGTTTTGGTGTGACTTGTGTGAGTGCCGTTCATATCATTATGATTGTGAATGCCATGGCACAACTTGTAATGCCGGTGGTTGTGAAAAATGTGATGGTTTATATGAATTGGCTAAAGAAGCAGAAAAAAATGGCACGGCGCCATCTGAGGAATTTTTAAAGAAAAAATTAATAGAAGAATTTGGTAAAATAACTAGCAAAGAAACTAAACTTTTGGACAAAATTTTCGGAGAACAAAAATGAAAATAGAATCTTATCCGCCTTACATTAATGACAATTATGATTTCCCATATTACTTTGTAGAATTTACGCAACATAGTGGTGAAGATAAAGAGCATTGGACTTTATTTAGGAGAAATCCAATATATAGCGAAGATGAATGGCGAAAAATAGCTAAAGATCATTTGTTTCCATCACGTTGCGGCCATCCGTATAATATGGGCGGTGGTGACATGAACGAATACAAAAATGCTATAGATATGAATTCACGAGAATTTTTAGAATTTATGGTTGATTCTTTAAATCTTAGAACATGGGATGTTAAAAAGCATGGTGGTATTTATTAACATATGAAAGAATTTATACCACCACCAATAAAATCGACAACCCCAGAGCCGCCTATAACCCAAAATAAGGCTGGTACACCCAAAAGTACGGCTGGGAAGGGTGACAGCCCTAGAAACATCTGGAGTGACAATTTTAAAGATAACTGGGAGGCTATTAATTGGTCTATCCCATCCGAAAAACCCCCAAAAGCCATAAAAGGTAGTATAAAAACTACTTATGTCTATCGTTAAAAATACCTCTTGACTTTTTTATAAAAGTCGGTATTATTATAAAGTTATGAGTAATATTGCAAATAAAGAATTGTGTTTGTGTCTAAACAACCAATGGAAGAGAGTTGGCAAAAAGACCGTTAAAGATGCGGTTATTGCACTCTGCGGGTCAGGTGCGTTTAATGGTGATGGTAAACCAACTGATTTGGCTTTGGATATTGAATACGAATTGGACGCAGCTGGAAATCCTGATTTAAAGAAACAACCATTACTTGTAAATCCTGTCACATGGACAGAATGGATTAAATTGCCTGTGCGTTCATGGGATTTATTTATTAGTACACCCAACAGCAAAATTCGTGTACCAACAGTAATCGTTTCGGTAAACTATGCAAAAATGCCTATTAAGAAGTTTAATAAGAAGCCAACCAAATCGACTGTTTGGCATCGTGACCAAGGCATTGACCAATATACTGGTAAAAAGTTGCACAAAGACAATGCAAGTCTTGACCACGTTATACCAGTCTCACGAGGTGGTTCAACGGATGATTGGAGAAATATTGTATTGTGTGATAAAACATTGAATACCAAAAAGGGCAATAAACTAAACAATGAAATCGGCTATAAGTTGATTCGTGAGCCTATTGCACCATCACCGATGCCGATGTATAAATTAATTGTTGACGCAAAGCACCGCGATTGGGAATTGTTTATGAAAGATAAATAATTAGTGATAAAAAGAAAAGCCGCTTTAATTTCTTAAAGCGGCTTTTTGTGCATCGGCCCACTTTGCTTAAATAATATTTTCCGCTTCCGCTTCAGTTTTAAGTACTGTTAATAGTGCTTCTATAACTGCTTCAAATCCCATTAGAGTTGTATTCTCATTAACATAAAATGATGCAGACAAAGCAGTGTATTTGTTAATCAGGTCAGTTACATTTGGAATAACAATTGTTCCCCCCGATTTTGCCATATTGTGTGGGCAAACAGGATAACTACCTGTTATAGAACCACCCAAGTCATCGCAGCAACAGATTTTAGATACAGTTGCGACAATTCTAGTCGTATCAGCCGACACTGGATTGAATCCTTGAAAACTTATATTATCAAACCAAATATCAGAGTAACACATCTCAGACATTGCTTCGACGATTGTTTCAGTTGAAGATGTAATATGCATATATTTTTAATTCCTTTGTTTTTGTTTAAATAATACCTTCTTTTTCTGCTTTTATTTTAATGACTGCTAAAAGTGCAGCTACAACCGCTTGAAATCCTGTTAATTTATTACCTTTCTCGTCAATTATAAAAGTTATAGGGAGTGCTTCAAATTCTTTCACTAATGTATCTACATCATCTATAATCATAGTTCCGCCTGATTTAGGTGGATGTCGTGGAGCAGTTTCATAGCTGCCATCTGGATTTTGCATCACTTTACTTAGAGTAATACTTGCTCGCGTCTTACCTCCAACGCCCTTATCGAATGCTTGAATGTTAATATTATCATACCATATAATATTATATGTTTTTTCGACAGTGGCCGCTACTGTTACTGGATTTGTTGAAATTATTGGCATATTTTTCCTTATATATTAAGCGATTTTTTGGAATCCTATATAACTATTACAGCACAAAGTTAAACAATTAGATGCATCGCCTCTAAAGCCAAAGCACATCGTTGTCGGTGCAGATACTCTTACTGTTGCACGTAATACAGAACTTACATCGGTGGTATTTACTGCAAATTTTATTTGAACACCTGCAGTATCAAAAAACAATGAATCTTTTACTTGTGTAGTGACACCGGCTCCTGCATGGTAAGCAGAATTTCCATCGTCGGTTTTATAACCGCCAAGATAAAAATTACCACTTGTAATATTTGCGCTAGGATAAAATGTAAATGTACCATCTCCTCCAGCAGTATATTGATAATAATAAATTATACCATCTATAATATATGTTCCTGCAGAAGGCAAAGTGTGTCTTAAATCTGTTGGATAACAAAATACCCCAGAAGGACTATCTTGTGTTGAATTTAATACTTTTGTATAAAGAGTATTATATGTTGATATATCAAAATAGCTTGCGGTTGCTGAATGTACTGAATATGATGAGGTTGTTGCATATGATGCGGTTATTGCGTTGGATGCATAAGATGCCGTTCCGAATACACCTGATGCTGTGAATGCTCCTGATGCACTTATATTACCGGCAACAACTAAATTATTCATATAAGTAGTGCAATTAGCATTAGAAGTTAAATTACTACCAATAATGAATGTGTCAGTATTTCCTGATATTAAATTGTTATTACCACCAAATATTCCACTTCCCGAACCATTAGATATAACATTGTTCCAACCACCACCAATTACTGCGTCAAGACTTGTACCACATGTGCAATTATATTGGCCGCCGGCAATCGTAGCACAATTAGAACATGCTTTATTATACCGACCACTTAAAGTTGAACTATAATCGCCTGTAACTTCATTACCACTACAATCTCTTAAAGTAGAATTGGTGCCTGAACCGGGCATCATAATACTGTTACTACCACAATTTACAGTTACCGCATTAAAACCTGAGCCACATGCTATACCACAAACACATATATTATTGAAGAGAGTAAAATCACTGATAGCATTTGCGGTTATACCACTTCCAATAATGAATGTATTGCAACTATTAAGAATACAATTATTAAAACCACCCAAAATTCCATTATAACAACCAGTATCCGCATCTATAACATTATTACATCCTGTGCCGATAACGGAAAGACTAGAAGTTAGTATGAGATTATTAAATCCTCCACCAATAAAGTTTAATTGCCCATCGGTATTATTATTACAACCTCCAGCAATTACAGAATAACGATTGGAAACTGTATTACCCGTTCCACCACCTATCGTTCCATAAAAATTGCTGACAGTATTACTTTTACCGCCGCCAATTGTTCCATCCTGATTTGAAATAACATTTTGGCGCCCACCAGCTATCGTTGAATATTGACCATTAATAACATTATTATAGCCGCCGCCCAATGTTGATAGATTTGCACCAGCACAAATGCGATTACAATAACCACCACTTATTGTTGAAAAATCGGAACTACCTGTGTTTTGATAACCACCGCTTACTGTTGAAAAACAACCAACAACACTATTATTCCATCCACCACCTAATGTAGAATAACAACCATCAGCATGATTGTCTCGGCCGCCTAATACTGATGAATTCATTCCATCACTGGTATTTCCTTGTCCGGCGAGTACTGCTGAATAATCGCCTATAGAAGAATTTCCGCTACCAGTACGCAGAGTTGAGCAGATGCCTTGTCCATCTATTATTACATCTATATCGCCTCCGCTTATCGAAAACGAACTAGTTAAAGCATAAGAAGCAGTAATTTTTGATACTAATGTTCTGTAGTTTGAACTTTGAAAGCAAGAAGAACCACTATCGTAACGCACAAATGGAATATAGTCGGAACTTCCTGAAATATCTTGGTCGGTAAACTCGCTTATTTTTAATGACATATGTTATACATATAAATAGTTAATATTTTTGAATATAACATTTTATTTGTAAGATGCCTATTAAAATGTAGTGTATATTAGGTCTAAAGCAAGGGATTGATATAATAATTCTGGTACAACAAAGCCTGATGATTTTCTTGGTATTAGAGTTACATTATTCTTGAAAAATGCAGTATTTACAAATTCACTACAAAACCATTCGCTTTCTTTTTCTATGTTTTTCTTAATAGCAATGCCTAAAATTCCATACCAATCATAGGGTTTACCAATCTGAGATTTTGCAAAATTAATAATACCATTCTTTGTATTTTTACTCAAATTTCCACTATAACGCATTAAAGTCCAATCGCATATTTTTCTATTATCAAAAACAGAAAAAGGATGTATTTGTACGCCTCCCCTTGGCCTTGAACCAATTGATGTAGCATCATCCACGACAATCTCAACATGGTCAAATAAACTATTTGTCCACCACCGAACTGTCGCGCTTGGTATGTGGTAAGAATGCACAAACACTATATCGCATTGTCTCGGATGTATTTCAGATAATAACATTTTAGTTAAATTTCCACCCGCCTTTTATACCAATAATAATATATTTAGAATAAAATTGTCCATTTACAAATTTATCGGAAGGATAGTCAGCACTTGGTTGAAAATACCATTCACTAAATTTAGGAAATATTACAGATTTAAGAACCGGTTTACTTTGAAGAGTTTCAACCCATGGTGGTGCTCGAAACCAATGTATTAACACATTAACACCCACTAAATGATAATCAACTCCACCCGGCTTACTATTAAATAATACACCGTTTTCTATTCCAGGCGTTACTAATGTTTTATGTATATTAAATGATAGTTGATCAAGCTTTAAAGATGTAGATACTAATGTACCGTGTATGTGTGAATCCGCACTTATACCATAACCAACGCTCATAACTCCATTTGTTGCGATGTAGTCTAAAGCCAAATCAAAATATATCTTAAATAAATCACCAAGGCCTGGCACAGCTATTTTGGCAGTATCGGTGGTATTGGTACTTGCAACAACTTCTGGAGAATTTGTATCGGCCATAATAACACTTGAAAACATTATTATACAAATTGCAACTAGTAACATCATTTTTTTCATAATTTTTTCCTTATCTTTCTACAAATATATATTATGGTTGTGGTAAATTTTCCTTATTTTATAAGGTTTATATCGTTAATAACCATTCTACTTACTAATTCTTTAAATGAAACTTGTGGCTTCCATCTCAATTCTTCTTTTGCTAAAGTGTTATCAGCAATTAGATGATTTACTTCGGCAGGACGATATAATTTTTTATCAACTTCCACTACAATCATATCATTACTTGCTAACACAAATACTTCTTCTCCCTCTGTAAATTCATGCCAATTTCCAAGATAACCTGCTGCTTGAAATGCTAATTTTACAAATTCTTTAATTGTATGTGTTTCACCACTACCAAGAACATAATCTTTGATGTGTTTAGATGCATCATAAATTAAAGTTTCAATTCCATCAAATTCTCCAATCCAACCCAGTTCTTTATTATATACTTCTTGATTTAACATTCTCCAGACACCATCTACCATATCTTCAGCGTGTGACCAGTCTCTTTGGGTGTTTATATTTCCAAGTTTAATGGTGGTGATGGTATTGCCCGCTTTTATATCTTTATCAATTTTTGCTACACCTATTGTTATTTTTCTAGTAACAAATTCAGGTCCACGCCGTTCCGATTCGTGATTAAACAACCAACCAGCAACCGCATATAAATTGTAACTTTCTCTGTAAGTTTTTAGCAATAATCGTGCTGCGGCTTTACTTGCTCCATAAGGACTGCGTGGTTTTAATGGGTGTTTTTCATCTTGTGGACTATATTCTACATTTCCAAATTCTTCTGAACTTCCCGCCTGATAAAATTTTGTAGTCGGTGAATATTTTCTTATTGCATCCAATATGGAAATCATTGAAATTGCGTTTGTTTCAAATGTTTGCTTTGCTAAATCCCAACTGGTTCCGACAAAACTTTGGCCGCCAAAATTTATAAAATAAGCAGGTTTAATATTTTCTATTAGCGAATTTATATTACCAGAATCAGTTAGGTCAAAATATGTCAAAAAATAATCTTTATCAGAAACATGCTTTATGTTTATATCATTTAAAGAACTATTACGCCTTACTCCACAAACTATTAAGAATCTGTCTGGATAATTCTTTAATAAGTAATCTACCATATAACTACCATCCTGACCTGTTACGCCTGTTATGAATACAACAGGTTTATTTTGTTTTTTGCACACAGAAATAATTTGCTGTGTAAGTAACACATTTTTCATATAACCTCTTTTGTTTTTATTTAATTTGTTGAGAGTCGTCGTCGTCCATTTCTTCAAAGTCGTCGTCGCTCTCCATTTTTTTATGAAACGCATCAAAATCATCCTCACTTAATTCTAACATATTCACCAAAGATATAACAAAAAACAACATTTCTTCTTTATCTAATTTATTTTCATTTAATGTTTTTGCTAAGTTTTCAGCATTGAATTTAACTCTTACAAATTTTTCACTTTTTACATTAATCCGCTTCTTTGGCTTTTGTGTAGGCCTTGATGGCTGATTATTTGGTCGATTTGGACCTTTATTAGGTGTTAATAAACCAGGAATGTAATGCGTTTGCAGATATTTATCTGTTTCATTAATCAATTCTTCTTTTAATAATTCTTGCAACTCAAATCGTGTAGAACAATCACCAATCATTTTATTTTTCAATTTGGTTATGTCCGTATTGGAAACCTTTTTTGAAATATTGAATGTATCCAAGATTTCCATTGAATTTAATAAATGTGTTATTTTGTTATTCATGATGCAATAAATATCATTAACAAATCTGTTTCGTGTCTCTTGATGCTCCTAAAATTCTATCAGGATTGTTCAACCATTTGCTTCTATCAGTAAATCTAGACCAAATTTTACCCGAAGTAAATGAACAATTATAACAAAACAATTTCATATTCTCTAATTTGTGGTTTTTGCTGTTTCCATCCTCAAATACTAATAATAATGGTATTTTCCCATCGGTTATTCTTCGTTCACAGAATCCACATTGCTCACAAGCCATTGGTTTTGTTTTTGCTCTTATTAATTTATCTTTTAGACGAAAAATGGGATAATCTGGGTATTTTCCAGCAAGTATGTCATTTAAAGGATATTTTCCTTTATTTGGATTTGGTGTCTTTGGTATTCCTTTAGCTGTTTTGTTGATTTTCTTCTCAAAGACCCCATATAGTTTCGCATACTTTTTATATGTTGTATAACAAATATTTAAAGTTCTAGCAGTTTCCGAAGCACTTCGGGATTTATCTTGAGCAGCTAAAATATCCGATTCTAATGGCGGCCTTGAACCTCTTCCCCGTTTTAGCTTTTCTGGAAATGGTGAAATGTTAAATAAAGAACCAGATTGAGGATTAAGTTGTTGGTACAGTTGGGCAGATGTTGGTAAATCTCTTTTCAGAGTTTCCAATTCTTGCACTTTTCCTGATAATTCTGATACCTGCTTTAATAATTGTTTTAATAAAGCGTCTTGGTTTTCGTTTTCCATATTTCTTTTGATCTAATTGGTTCTTGACTTAAATCAACATTCCATACATGCAAAAATGACGTACGCAAATTTTCAGCATATTTGTGGAATGCGCCATTTATTAATACTTTATATGTATTGTATAAATGCGTTTCTTCTTCGTTTTTTAATTTAGCTTCCATAAACGGAGATACATTTAAATTATTATTTTTTATATGGTTTTCTAATAGTCTAGTACACGCTTCTAATAGAATATCATCATCTGGCTGCAATACATTCAATTCTACTTCATATGTATCATTCATTAATTTAATAACCGCTATGTTAGTGGCTACTTTATCAATCTTTTTTATTGGGTTTTTCTTCATAAAGATAAATCTCCGTCATTTAACAAATCTAAATTTTTTAATTTAGCATTTACAGATTCACAAACTTTTTCCTCAACAGTATCAGCAACAAATACAATTTTTTGAACACTTTTACTTTTTGCACTGTCACGCCAAACTCTACCTGTTGCTTGCCGCATACATATTGCACTATAGCTGGGTGATAACAAACTAAGGCGTGGATATTTTCCATTAATATCATGTAAACTAAGTCCAGAACCGCCGGCCTGTATATTTACAAGAATAACGCGTTCTTTGTCATCTTGAAAATTATCAACATTTTGTATGCGTTTAACATCTGACACTAAACCATTAACTATACAATTTGTATTCAATCTTTTTGCAAGTGCATTGATGGTTTCTGTAAAATTAACAAATACTACTACACTCATACCATTTTCTAAACCTTCTTCTATCATATCTATAAATAATGGTACTTTAACCAATTCTATCTTCTGTCGTGCCCGCAAAATTGCAGTTAATTCACTTGCCTTATCGGATTTTTCTTTTCTTTTAAGCTTCGCAAGCTCTTTATACATTTCATCATAGTGAGCATTAATTTGTTTGGTGGATTCTTCTTCCATATTATAACATTCGGCAATAATTTCACTTTCGGGAAAATTAGGAATGGTATCTCTTGTAAGTCGAACACCCCTATCAATAAATATATCTTTATGTAATTTTTTCAATACATCTTTGCTATTGTTAAATTGTAATCCAAATCTACCCCGATCAACTCCATGAGAATATAACCATTGATAGTATTGCTTTCCATTTTTAAACAATTGTAAACACATTCCCACCGTTCTTAGTTCCAAAGGATTTGTGGCATTAGTTGCACTACAAAATAACATTTTATATTCTTGTTTTAAAGCATGCAAACAAGTTTTACTATTCTGAGTATTACTACCTTTTAATTTTTGGCTTTCATCCCAAATAATTAATGTCTCTTTGGGTATTTTCCAAATAAATTCTTCTTTATGGGTCTTTTTGTTTTTAATGTAAGAGGCAATATCCGATTCTGCTTTGCCTATTCGAAGCATTTCATAGTTAATAATTCCTTTCAACTTACTCTTCATTTTAAAATGATTACAAACTACTCTGCGCCATGTTTCCATTACCGCTTTGGGACAAACCACAAGAATATCCATATTTAGCTCACGCGCAACTGCACAAGCAATATATGTCTTGCCAATTCCTAAATCAGAACCATCTATAGCACAATCCCACTTTTCTAATGCAGCACATATTTTACCAACTGAATTAATTTGCCAAGGTCTTAATCCCGTTACATCTTTAACATCTTTTGGTAACAAGATAAAATCAGATTCTTCTAAGGATGGTGCCGTATCTTTATATTCTTCAAAATGATGCAGTGCAACTTTGCTTTCTGTCAAAAACCAATCTTTATCTTTCTTATAAACCCCATAACCCTTATCTTTTAATTTAAAAGAATTGAAACGCCAATAATCAAAAAAAATAGAACGATACCCCGCAGGTATTAACCATTCTCTTCGATATTGCTCACCATACTTTGTTTTTATTTTGCATGGCTCGCTCCATTTAACATTTAAATTAATCATATTAACAACTAATTAATTAATTTCCATATTCATTCTGATACTTGGTGTTTCTACTGGTTTCATGTATGTTTGAACGGATTAATCTTCCGTCTTGATAAGAACCCATAGAGAAAGTTTCACCCATGCTTGAAGCAAATGTAGCGCCTTCGGGATCATCATAGCCATAACCTAAATCAATTAGATTTTGCATGTATTGTTTTCGTGTTAGTCTAAACTTTCGTTGAACTGTACCTTCGAGATGTTTAACGAGGTCTGCCACATTATTAAAAAACTGTGGGTCTGTTGATTGTGTTGTATCTACTAAATAATATTTCATATGTAGTAATATATAACACTTACACAACATTAACAACTTATTATAATCATTATTTATCCTTTAAGAAGGATTTTTTTAAGATTTATTGATTCCAGAGGTAATAATAGAATCTGAATAAGGGTTTTTACCATTTTCAAATTCAATGATTGCTTTTACAATCTTTTTTAGCATATCTTTGTCTTTAAGAATATCAATTCCTACATTTTTATCTAAACCTACTTTATGAGCCACAAAATTAGTATATTTATCTGTTCTATTTTCTTTTTGTGGTGCCCATCGAGCAATTATATCAACAATACTATGAATATTATATTTTGCTTGATATGTTTTTAAAATCTTTGCAATAGCTCTTATACCACTCTCAGGAGAATCAAATTTAACAAATACCGCATCGTTTCCAGTCTGGCCTTGCCATTTATCTTTTGATGTTTTTATATTTCCAGGATTGTTATTTCGTATACCACGCGTTTCATTAGATGCCATGGAAGTTGGAACATTTCCACTAGCAAACATTGTTTGTGGATAAGAAATCATAGAACTAGCACCAACTAATCCAGCAAGAGCCATTCCCCTTGCTCCTTCCGTTAAAGTCTGCTTATCAACATCAATCGGTTTAGTGCCAATTGGTTTATTAATAGCAGCCTTTTCATCCTTTTCAGCTATTTTGTCAATTTCATCAATAATAAAATTGGATACCTTTTTAATCAATTCGAGATTGGATTGCACCGCACTTTTATCAGCCTTCCATAATGCCAAATAAGTAGATTGGTGTTGTACAGGTAAATTGTAATGCCTTAATACTACATAAGATATAGATTCTGCTTGTAATTCTTTTTGTTCCCGTGTTGTATCTGTTCCCACATAAAATAATGAAGTTTCACTCTTATGCATCAATTCGTGTGCGATTTCATGAACCATCGTTGCAGCTTTACCAACCCCCTCAACACCACTTGTTATATTAATATGGTCACCAGCTGAAAATCCTCGTTCTCCTCGATGCGATACATCTCTTGTTATATTAATACCCAATACCTTTGATAATTCTTCACTATAAGTGTATATTTTTTCCGCAATGTCACTCGGAGTGTTTTCTCCATACCATTGTGGTTCTACGGGAAGCTCACCGCTTGCATCAATCGGTTCTGTGTCGGATACATCAAAAACATTTACTGCTATAAAGCGCGTGACACGGCGTTGTCTAACTTCTGCGTCAAGATCGCCATCTTCAACTTTATCATCACGCTCTTTATATGTTTGTGGAGCAAAAATTGATATTGCTTTTGCACCCTTCTTTACATTTCTATGAAATTTTACGCGCCAGGCATGAAAACCAGCAACTCTTGTAGCATTATTCTTTTGTAAATAAATTAAAAAGGTATTAACTATACTATAATTTCTAAATCTTCGATTAAACTCAAAAAATGCTCGAACTTTCTCAGAGGCGGCAGCTTCATCTACTTCATTACTTAAATCGGTCACAAATGATTCAATTTGTCCAGCCAATTCTTGTTTTTTTGATATATTATCAGCATTTAATACAAATTCTGGAAGATCATCAAGAGTGCTTATAATTACTTCAAGAGGCTTTTTGTTTATTTTGGCAATGGTTTTTTGTGCATCTTGAAATCTTTCTGTCGATACAACCCACGAATTTAGTTTTCCATCCCATCTAAACCCCGCCTTCTTTAATTCATTCTTATGTCTAAATGTTTCTGCAGATTGTTCTTTTCTGCCTTCTAAATCAGATACTACAACCAAATCATTCTCATATTTCTTTAATGTTAAAGTTTCTAAAAGATCATCCTTAGAATAACAATCACTTATTGATTTATTATATATCTTTTTAAGATTAGATAATAGTTGTTTCTTTACTGCAATGGTTTCTGCATCGGAAAATTGTCTAAGACCAAAATATATAGATTTAATTACAGTGGATGTTATTGGCATACCATTTAATTTCAACTGATATAATTTTGTCTTTGCGCCACGAATACCTTTAAATTGATCAAGAATAGTAATTAACTCTTTTGCTAGTTTTAAATTATTAACGCGAATTTTTTCGTCGCCTTTAGCATTTGGATATAAACTTCTAGCAGGAAATTCAGATTCATCAAGAGTTGGATCGTCAGGCCAAAGAACTTTTCCAGGAACTTTTTCATCATAGGTAGATTCACATGGAATTGGATCGTTTACATCTAAACTTATGGGACCTCCAGACTCATGCTCACCAATGGCTAGAGGAGCACCAGTAGGCTTCCGTAAGTCATCGGAATTATCATCAATCGGCGCTTCTTTTAAATTGTAAAAATCTGAATATTTCATTTATTATGCCCGCTGACCGTCCAAGCCGATTGCGTTGTCCATATCGAATTTTCCCTTAGTGAGTTCATCCCAACCACACGCGCCACATTCACGGAACGTAGTAGGTGCCTGAGGTGATGCGCCTGGATATTCCTGATAACCCTGTTCAAAGGTCACTGTGACTTCCTTTTTCCCACATTCTGGACAAATCTCCTTTTCATCAGGCGTTTCTTGTCTATCTTCAGCAACTTGACCAGGCCCCGATTTACCCTTTATTGTTGAACCCTTTTTTGCTGGTGCGCCAAATTTACTATCACGATTCGCTTCAGCAAGAGCTTCTGCGACACCATATGGCAATGTATCACGGCCTGGATCTTCTACATAGCCTATTTTAGTTCGAACATTTACCACAACAGACCTATGATTTATAAATTCAGCTAATGCCCAACCTTCTTTATCACTGTCCCTGAGTAATGTTACTTCAAGAAACTTCTTGACTCTTGTAAAGTAAGCAAAAAGTTTTTGACCTTTTTTCATAAAGAGGTTGGAATTATCCGCTTCAGTTAGTTTGTGCTTTTTAGCGCGCAAAGCAAAATTAATCTGCGACATTGCTACTTTATTCTTGTGAGGAACTTTTTCGCCCTTTTCTTTCTTCGGAGTATTTCTCTTTTTTAAATTTCCTTTCATCTTTTCAAGGTCAGCGACTGATTTTCCCGAGAGCATACCTTTTCGGGAAGGATGGACAGCGGCTTGAATCCACTTCTTTTCATCAAGACTATGTTCGGTATTGCGCTTTCCACAACCACATGTTGAGCATTCACACAAACATTCATCTGCGTTATCACACATGTCTTCTGGTGTACAACCACAGGGGCATTGATTTTTAATCTTATCATTTTCAATGGCTTCCTTGAGTTCTTCTCTGTAATAGTCTTTAAATTTCATATTGTCCTCACTTTTTACATCTTCTGTTATAAGTTCAAGAATTCCAACGGATTTTATTCTAGAATAATAATCAGGATGCTCAGCCAAATGTGTTAATGCGATGTTTTTAGCTTCTCCTTCACTATTAGTATGCTCCATTTCCGATTCGATTCCCATTTTCAATTCTTTTGGATCCACATCTTCTTCTTTTGCTGGCTCTACAATTTCATGAAGGTTTAATTTGCCAGCTGCTTTTAAAATAGATAAAATAAATCTCCACGCTTTTCTTGTGTGACCATTATCCCACAACAAATTAAATTTTTCGATGTCAGTTTTATTAGCAACCTGAAAAAATGTAGTAAATTCTTCTATACCTGCCGCTTTGCTTTGACTAGAAAATACATCTTCGGTGTCAGACCCTATAACTTCTTTAAGTTTACTATAAAATTTGTCATAAGTAAGTGATTTGGACGCTTTCGCGGATTTATTTATCTTTGGAAAAGATTTACCACTGCCGTATGGGTCTATTTGCCAACGGCGGCCTTTCATAGCAGGATTACCAATAATGGGATCACTTGGTTCACCAATTCCAACTTGTTTCCAGTCTGATTCATTTAATTTTTCCGACCATCCGAATTGTTCAGCAAAATCCATTGCTAATTTTTTCCCCCTTAATCCGTCCGTAGTTTCATGATGAGGTTGACCATTGACTAAAACAACCCAACCAATAGCATGAGCACCTACCTTTTCTTTATTTTTATAATATTCTTCTGCTGGTAAAAGCTCAACATGATATTTCGACTTATTCATATTAATCTGTTTATTAAACTGTCCAACGCTTTTTGGTTTTTCTATCAATGCTATCATTATAAGCAGTTACGATTTTTACATCAATTGGTACTTGTGTTTTCTTTCTTTTTGAAAGCATTTCTTCTACAATTTTCTTAACCTCATCAACATTTACACCTTTATCGTTAATATTTGCTTTATCTTTCATATCTTCAATTTTTTTCTCCTCATTAACTCTTTCATCGCTCATCTGCATCATATGTAAACTAGAATAATATTTCGGATCTTTTTTTAAATTCTGTACAACGATTTCTTTTGCGTTACTTTTATTCTTATGAAATTGTCTTTTAAGTTCGTATTCTATCCCTAAAAGAATCTCATCGGGAGTAACTTTGTTTTTTAATTCTTGGACATCTTCTTCGGATGGACCTGTAGCTTTATCACTATTAAACCAATCAACTTTATGTTGTCCAACAGGATATTGCATGGTTGGATGGTTATTTGCAAAAGCCGACAGATTTTGTCGTGCATCAGGAGAGCTAAAAGTACCCATTCCAGGATTTACAAAACCAGCAGAAACGGCAGCACCACCGCCATACATTCCGCCACCAATATCACCATATTCTTTTAAAAATTGTCTTTTAGCTATTTTTTTATAGTCATGTTTTGCCATATAATCATAAATATCACAAATTTTATGATTATAATGACTTATTTTATCTAAATTCTTCTCGGAGAAGGCGCCATCTAGAAGAATCTATTTCACGCGTTCCGTTATTAATATCACAAAGCACATTCAAAACATCATCAATGGAATCATACATATATTTGTGTGGAATTGTTCTACATTCTTCTATGATACTATTTTAAAAATTCTCCTTTTATTCCAACAGGCCTTTGTATATCATTTGGAAAATTATTATTATAACATATAAAATTGCTGCCAAATAGGCCTATAGCATGATGTCATCAGAATATGGATTCATATTCTTTAATAATTTGTTCAGCTAATATTTTATAGCTATATATATCAGAAATAAATTGATTATGTAGGTTAATTTATAGGAATTCTGGTCGGAGAATGCGCCAACGGGAAGAATCAATAGGCTTTGCACCGCTGTTAATATCCCAAAGCATTTGCAAAGCATCATCTATGGAATTATACATATATTTATGGGGAATTGTACCATAAAGCCAGAGAGGACAAACATCCTTTCCGCCTTCGGCTACAAAAAATATAGGCTTTTTAGCGCGATTCGCCGTGAAAACTTCTTCCCACGCCCCACAGGTCGGTTTAAGCGGGTCTATATAGCAAAATATAAAATCAGCAATGTCAACGACACGTAAATCTTCGCCACGAATCTTTCGCATAATTTCAGCACATTCATCATATTTCCCTTCAGCGATAAGACTCTTTAATGTTGCCGTTGCATTGTTATCCTCCGTCACGGAATTGATAAATGGATGATTATATGGATTAAATACAATTACACCCATCTTTTTTAATTCTGCTTCGACATAATCACGCCAAACAGAACCATCTTTGATGTATTGCATTTGACCGACAAGGTATACTCTATTTCTGTTTAAAATGTTTTTCATTGTAAAATTTTCCATTCCACTCTTTTTAAGTCTTCAAGTTTATTACTATGGCCAGTAAACGATAAGCTTGATTGTAAATCTTGCTTAATTTCTTCTAATTTTTCATTGTAAGTCATATCATTACATTCAATTATAACTTCTGTTCCTTCAATATTTTTAGTTTTTCCACTGCGTTTAGATGCCGAACCAAAATATTTTTTAGAAACAATGTGTTTGCCATTTTCAGAATAAATACTTTCGGCGGGACTATCAACACAAGCCGCAAATATATTCCCCGCCATAACCATTGTTGCCCCAGCCACTAATGCCTTTGTTATATCCCCATTTTCACTAATTGAACCATCAGCGATAATGGGTTTTTTAGAATTTTGAGAGCATAATAAAATAGTAGAAAACATTGGAGAAGCAAATCCCGTTTTGTTCTTAGTTATACAAGCTTTTCCAAAGGCTAATCCTACTTTAGTTGCGTCTGCGCCCCAAATTTCTAAATCACTAACCGCTTCTCGCGTGCCAATATTGCCAGCTATAACAAATGTTTTATTTTTAAATTTAATTTCTTTATTAAGAAACTCTAACATTTCCTTCATTTTTAAACAGTGGCCATGAGAAATATCTATCGTAATAAAATCCACTCGAAGGTTTCGTACATTAATCCACCACAATAATTCATAATCTTCTTCTTGAACTCCAATACTAATACTAATACAATGCCACATTTCCGTATTAGCCTTTTCAATGAACCAACGCAAATCTTTCTTATTAGTTTCACCATCAAAACGGTGCATTACATAAAAATAATTATGCTCGCTCAACCAATAGGCAAGTTCTGTGCTGATACAACAAACCATATTGGCCGGACAAATAGGTAATTCAAATACTTTATTACCAAAAATTAAAGATGTACCCGCAAGACTTCTGCTCGGTAATGTCGAAAAATTTGGCGTCAAAACAATATTATTATAATTTAATCCTTGGTTAAAATTCATATTTCCTCCTCAAATTTTACAGACATTCTTTGTGGTTGTAGTGGTTTAAAAAATGTCATCGTGGACAAAAATATTTTACCTTTTAGTAATACTATTATTCTTTCAAAAAATGTTAATTTCCAACAAGAAATAAATATCCCATTTTCATCCATATAACCGGGTAAAGTTATATATTCCTTTTGCTTCTCTGCAAATTTATGATTGCTATCTTTAAAGTCTATAGGTTTCATTTTAATATTCTATTTTATAGATAAATCGTTGGCTTTCAAGCAGGGAAAAAGGAAGTCTGTAATCCGTTTCGGGGTCAACATATAGTCTTTTAAATTTCAATGCTGTTTGTTTTTCGGCACGCTTCAAGAGAGTATTATACAATTTTTTTCTGTTGTCTTCAATCGCTTCGTATTTAAAATATGCTGGTTTGTATTTTTCGATATAACTTATAACGGCATTGTAAATTTCATTGAATATTAACATTGATTTGCCTGTATTCGTCAGTCCATATTTAGCCCTATCCAAGTCTTGATAAAACTTTTCTGTGTTTCGTTGTTTTTTACTTTTTAATTTTTCTATGGCTGTTAAATTTTTAAAACTTACCTCTAATACGGATTGCCCACTTGGCATTTCTGCCTCTACAAAGTCTATAACATAGTTTATTCCCGATATGTCAAAATTATATTTTGTAACTTTTTGTGTGGTTTTTTTAAATTTGGCCGTTCGATCAATAGACCGATCTATATTCAATTCATTTATTAATTGCTTAAGATTTAATTTCATATTAATATCCTCAATTCATAGACCGAAGCAGTATCATATTTCATTCGTCGGAGAAAGAAAGTTTTCCTTTCTAAAGAGATTCGACCATTTGCTGTTGCAATACATTTCCAAGTCTTATTTTTATACATTACCATTCTACCAAGAAATTTACTTAATTCTTCTTTCTTCGGTGGTATCGGATAACATGTATAATTTACAGGCATCGTTGCACAATGAAATTGTGTAGAATAACATGAATTACAAGAATATGGACTAGATATAGAAGAATAATCTCTGAAATCATATTCCATACCAGTATTTGGATCTACATTGCTTAATGCCATAATTTATTTCCGCCGTAAATAATCTTCGACTGCTTGTATTGCAATGTCAAATCGAACAAATCTTTCTTTGTTATTTTTTCAATGCCTTTAATCATTTTAATTCCTTCATGATAAGTTTCTGAACGGCCGGTCGGGGATTTCTCTTTCCATTAACAAATCCGCCGGACAGGTTTGCTGTTGCTTTCCAATATTGGTTTTTATTGCATTTAATACATTTCCGATTTCCATATAGAAAATAATCCCAGTTATGAAAACAAAAAATCATTTTAATTCCCCTAATATGTTATCAATCCATTCATCATATGTCATGATATCTGTAGCATTGTCTTCAGTACATATCAAATTGCATCGGCGTGTTAAAATTTCTATTACATTTTTTAATTCTTCACGGGTTATCATTTTAATTCCTTCACAATTTTAATGGTCGAGCATTTTTCAAATTCTTCCCAAAGGCCTTTTGCTTTTACAAATGTCATTAATTCTATTAATAGAGTTTGTTTGTCGTTGTCAATTTCTAATAATCGTTGTATTTCTTTCCAATTCATTTTAATTCCTTAATAAGTCTTGCTATGCAAGCCATAAATGTAATCTCTTTATCAACTACCAACGATGATTGATACAAATATTCAGCAATAGTCAAAATTGCTAAGACATCTTTACCTTTCGCAAATTCTCCAACCTTATCGTATAAGAATTTATAATATTCATCATAAAACCTTATATCAGCATCAGCAATCAATTGTCGAATTGTATTAAATGTTGTTGGATTGCTAATTGCTGTCTTTAACAATTCCAAGACTTTCAATTTGGTGTCGGTTTCAACAATATTATGTCGATTAATAATCAATTGACTTTCAACAACACTTTGTTGAGCAAAATTAATAACCTTTCGCATATCAGGATAATAAGTGTTTACAATGTATGCTAAATCTTCTGCGGTATACTTAATACTTTCCTTATCCAATATACTTTTAACTAATAATGCTACTTCTTTCTTTGTTGGTGATTCAACTTTATGCGTCTGACACCTTGAAACAATCGGCGGTATCATTTTCTCCATATAATTACAAGTTAAAATAAATCTTGTATGTAAAGAGAATGTTTCAATCAAATTACGAAGTGCCCCCTGCCCTTCTGGCGTAATCTGGTCACATTCGTCTAATATAACAATTTTAAGAGGATAAAAACCAGCAGATGAAGCAAAACCTTTAATTTTTGTTCGTACTGTTTCAATTCCATTTTCATCGGATGCATTAAGATACAAATAATCACAAGGAATATTCTTTACAAGTATCTTTGCAGCAGCAGTCTTACCTGTGCCCGGACTTGAATTATAAAACAATAAGTGTGGTATGTCTTTCTTATCAATAAAAGATTGTAATGTTGCTTTAAATACCTTGTCTCCAACATAATCTTCCAATTTAGATGGACGATATTTTTCTACAAATATAGTGTGTTGACTTTCTGCCTCTGCATGTTCTTCTATCTCAAAATGATTCATAGTTTATCTTTAATTTGCTCTAATAACTCTATTATTCTATCTGATTTCGCTTCAGGAAACAAGGAAAAATATTCTTGTTTTTGCTGTGGAGGATTTCCACAATCACAAGAAGGACAAATCAGCGGGCCGCCAAAGGAGGATGGGTAATTAGTTGCTCCGCACAGAATACATGGACCATATGGCATATTATATACTTACCTTACATTTAACTACTTTTAAAAATTCTCGAAGTACTTTACTATAATTTTTCTTGGATAATTCTGCTTCTGCGGGTGTTAAAAATACTAATGTTGCACTCATCTTTTTAATGTTAGTTGACATCATCGGCCCCATTTTTTCTTGTCCAACAAATACCAAAACATATCCATCCCACGAATTATCCACATTTTTGTTGAAAAAAGTATAGTTTGTGTTTAATTTTTTTGATAACATAATTAATTTTTTATTAACTTTGCCATAGCTTTATTATAATCGTTTTCTTTTCCATTACAACAAAATTTAAATTTATTTCCACTTCCACACGGACATGGATCATATGGTTCAATCTTCATATTTTTTATTTGAGTTTCTGTAAGAGGTATATTTACTTGTTTTAAATGTGAAAGAAGGTCTTTAGCGCCCATTGCTTCCAACTTTTCCGTGAGAGTCTTATATAAAGCTTTTTTCTCAGCAAGTTCTTCTATCAGTTTCATCTGTTCGGGCGTATAAATTTCTCCTGTTCTTGTATCCATATTATCTATACCCTACATAATTCCATTCTTCGGGAATTGGTGTATTATATATTTTAGCAAGTCTTACTAATTCTTTTCTGTCCATTGGACAACCCACTTCAACCATTGCATCGTAATGTTCACAAAACCCTTTATAATCAGTCTCTTTCATTTTTGTCTTTATTTTCATCCCACCAAATAGATTCATATGCTTTTACAAAGTCTTCGTCAGTTTTACATTGCAATGTATAATAAAACATGTCGGTATAATATTTCTTCCAATGTTTAAGTTTATCTGATATTTGCCAGCCAACGCCATATTCATCGTAATGTTGGTCTATGATTAAATTGTATTTTTTCTTTTCCTCACGCTCTCGTTCCTTTTTCCAACTCTCCTCTTTAACTCTATCATCCTCTGATAAAAGATAAACTATTCTATCTGCCATTTGTTTATCTCTTGTCGTTATAAGTATTTTACTATCAATGAATCCACAGATTTGATATAATCCTGTATAAGGAATTATATTCCCATCGCTACTTAATTTATTCGGTAACATTTCATTTGAATAGTATATCATAGTTAGTCCATATCAGATTCTAATCCGATTTTTACTTTAAAATCCCACCACCACATTTTCCAATAGTATTTATTGAATGGTTTTTGATACCATTTCCAAGGTGTATAATCCATATTTACTCTGCTGTCTTAACTTCAACCATATAATAGTTTGAAGTAAAATTATCTTTACTAAATGCTATCGTTGCCAATCCTGCATCACTAACCTTTAAGATAGCACTATCACACTCACCATTAGCCGTTAATATTTCTTTCAAATACTTAGCGCTAAAGTTAATATTCTTAGTAACCGCGTCTTTACCAGCCTTTGCCGTTACCCCAAGAGTAATTCGATTGCTATTTAACATAGAATAACCGATAACCATATCTAGTTTCTTCTTTTTATTCATTAATAGTGTGAATATATCTACATCAGGAAGGGCATTTTTTGCTTTGATGAAGCGTGTAATAAAATCATCATCCAATTCAATTTCTACATTAAACTCCGGCATTTTCTTTAGATTTGGAGCGGTTGGAATAACACTTAAATCTGCAGTTATAAATTGTATTTCAGTCTTTCCATCTTCAACGCTTAATGAAGTAATTCTATCGTCAACTTTATTTAAAGAAAGTGACACTTCCTCACCAAGAACGCTTAACATTTTATTTAACTTTGCTGTTTCATAAACACCAAATTCACAATCTTCTGTTATTGCGTCAAATTCTGCTAATGCTACATTAACCAATACATTCTTTTCTCCTGTAATCGTATTGGTGGATAATTTCTTATCGGCCGCTTTGATTACAAATTTAACGGAATCTATCAAGCCGTTCATTGAGTATTTTCGGATGAATTTTTCTAGGATTTCTTTTTTCATATATTCTTATAGTATACCTCTTTTATTGTGATTGTCTACTTTTTATATAGTAAGCGATATTTGCTTCAACTCTATTTAATCTTTGTATTTAAACGATTTCCCATCTGCATTACAATAAACTTCTGCTATTTTTTCTTCGCGGTATGAGTCATAGAAGTTAACCCAAAAACGACTACAACCGCTTTGAAGTATACTATCAATGAATTCTTTTGTAATTTTATCTTCTACAAATTCTTCTATGTCCAATATGTTAGAAACATCTATTTCAATGGAATTATCATAACTATCACAAAAAATTCTCAGAATAAGCGGGTCGCCAATCTTTATAAATTCATATTCTTCCCCCCAAAAATATTTTGTTAATTCGTAGTCTAACGAACTGTTGGCCAATTCTCCTTGAATAATTAAACCTGCTAAATTATTAAAATTCATATTTTTGCTCTTTCCTCAACTCTTTTCTTTATTATGTCTCTTACTTCATTTCGGTTATACCACTCTTTATGAAATAACCAAATTAATGAACCAAATTCTTCGGGTGTAAAACAATCTTCCATTTTAATTTTATGCTTTTTACACAATCCTTGTAAGTCATTAGTTAAAAAATTTACAAGTATTTTATAGAATTTAGCGTCCACTTATCCTCAACATTTCATCACAAAATGATTCACTTTTGCCCGGACACTTTTTCATTCTTTCCTTTTTTGTCTCTGGTTTGCTATATTCTTGTTTGCTTGATTCTGGTTCATCATATTGCTTTAAAGTTTTTCTCATTCTAGCAATTACTTCTTCTTGCTCTGTCATTCTATCAATGGTTTCAAATATCCAATCGACAAATTGTTTTTCTGATAGTTGTTCTACCAATTGATAACCAATTTCATCCAAATCTAGGTTTGCTGTGACTTCTATTTTCATATCATTTCTCCATTAATAATACCTACTAATAAACTCTGCTTCTTTTTTTGTAATCTTTTTTAAGATAGCACTCAATCTATCCTTTACATCGTTATATTCTTTAAGACTAGATTCATAGGATTTTATCAATTCATTATGATATTTTTGAAATTCTTCTTTTGAAATTCTTCCATCTAAACAAAATGTACATGTTTCTTCAGAATAGTCATTTCCGACGCCTGAATAATCCCTCAAATGTCCTTTTCCTGCGCACTTATAACACGGAAATGATTTTTGTAAATCAAATTTTTCATTGAATCTTTCTTCTGTAAAATGCCATCTACATACACGCCACGCAACATCCTTAATACGCCTTAATGGTTTATCTGGTTTAAATACATTTTTCATAAATCCTTTATATCATCTATTGTTACCGTCAGTATTTTAAATGTTTCGCCACAATTACATTGATTACAATATAAAGACTGCGGCTCTGGAGCAAATTGATACCAGCATTTAGTACACCCAACAAAAGTGTCTCCAACCTTAAAGCCTTTCAGGTTAAACTCATGCTTTATATTTTTAAAAGTTAAATTCATAATTCCTTTATTTAGTGTTGCTCCTGTTTACAAATATGATAACCACAGGCAAATCCTACTGCGTTTCCAATAAAAAAAGAAAGAATAACAGCAAATATAAATCCTGCTAAACAAATTCTAATCGGTGATTTCATTTTAACTATACTTCCTCTTGTCTCTAAATCTACCACTTTTACTTTTAAAAACAACACCAATCGGTTGTTTTAATCTCCACTTCAAAAACTTTTGGAATTTTTCGTCATTTAAAATCGTATCGACATTATTATAGATATCCCGTAACTCATTGTGACTCCAAGACTTATGTAAGAAATTTTCACATGTTGCACAGGCCGATACAGTTTCTTTACCGCCCTTTGCTTTCGGAACAATATGATGTTCCCGTGTATTTGGGTCTATTTTACAAAATACGCAATTCATATAGGCTCTAAATTTTCATTATACAAATGTCTTACAAAAGCGTGTGCTCTCCACATCATATTTAATCTGTTGGGATATTGTGTATAGTAATCTATTAATTTAACATTCAAATGACCTTCATTTTTTGCTTGCTCGACGGGATCTATTTTTTCCCCACAAGCCTGACAACGATAATATCCAATCAAACTATTCTCACCAATAAACATTACCTTTTGATGATCACAGTTTATAATTTTTTTATCTGTTGTTTCTTCCGTATCCATTATATAGCCCCCAGCTCCCACTCTGGCAATTTATATGACATTTTAAATCTCATACGCCTTCGATTATAATTATACCACAACACTTCCGGTTTTAATCTGGAATTCGTATATACATAAACACTTTCGGATTTGCCAGTACATGCATCACAAATATTCATCAATCTATACTCATATTTATCTGGAATATAGAAGTTTTCATTCGGTGGAAATTCAAAACACTTTTTTCTAGAATATTCAACATGAATAGCTCCATTAGCTACTCTCTTTTTTCTGTGGAGTGGGCCGCCTAAAAAAAGACTTTTATATTTTATATTCATTCTAATGTAATTGTTTTCATTCTTTTAACCTTCTATATTTGTAAGCATAAGGAACAGAGTGGAAACATATATGTCCATTTTTACATTTTATTGCGTTATCAAATGTAAGTGAATTGGAAACAAAACAATATTCTTTACACACAGAGCAGTGTTCGTTTATTCTCAAATCCTCAAACATCCATGAAAAATTTTCTCCATTTTCAAGTTGTTTTGCAAATCTTTCTTCTACAGGAAATGTTGGATGAAATATCATTTGTTACATATATCCTTGTCTAACATCATAAATCAAGCGGTCTTGTTTTTTTACTCTCTCTTTAAGAGCAGAGAATTGTTTGTGGAGTATCTTTTCTTTTTCTTTTGACAATTTCATATTTTTATTCATAAAAAATGGCCGCTCCATTTTGGTGAAGCGGCCATCCTTAGTATTAATTCTTACTTAGTTTTGGCTGCTTCTTGCTGACCAAGATTCAATAACAATGGAGAATTGCTTGGCAAAATATTGGCAGGCAACGCACCATTCCATTTCTGTGCCATTTCCAGAGAGGCTTGAGCCTTCATTTTGTTAATGGCCAATTCATTTTGAAACTCCGATGCTTCCTTAGCAGCAAATAGAGTTTGAGCGGCTTCCTTTTGTGTTTCCGCGTTCAAAATCAATGTTGCATTACGCGTTCTTTGTGCATCTTGCTCCATCTTCGCTGTTTTATTATCTTGTTGAGCAATAAAACTCTTATTGATACTATCTTGAATACTTGCGTTAGTAAACTTCCAACCTTCTGCATTACCCAAGTATTGAATTGTTACACCCTTCGTTTTATAGTATTCCGCAGCATCCTTAAACAAATCGACATAGATTTGAGCTTGTTGTTGTTGGAATTCAATTAGAGTCAACGAACTGATTTTTCTATTAAGCTCTGCGACGGCATAACTACGAATATTTTCGTCGGTAACAGCGGCTAAACTTTTCTCACCATGATAATAAAGATATGTTGAGGCATCTTCTTCATCAATATTAACGGTAATGGTCAGGCCAACCGTAAGTCCAATATTATCCTTTGTATTAACTTGAATGCCTTCATCCTTCATTGATGTACCTTTATTCTCTGTGTCTGTCCACTCTCGTGTTACTAGAGAGCGGTCAACGGTAACAACGCGCACAGCATTAATCCATTCATAATCACACCAATAACGACCTGTTTTACGAACCACCTTATCAATCATGATTCGCTTTGCAGCTACCTTTCTTTGATTAAGAAAATCAACGCTATTAAACTTCGCTTGTCCGGATTGTGACGATGTATCAAGCGGAATTACCCACGCGGTTTCATTTGGCTTGATTTCTTTTGGGTCTAGAACCTTTACAGGTCCACAGCCGACTGCGGCTAATACTAACATACTAAGTATAACTTGTTTTGTTTTCATATTTTCTTTCTTTTGGTTGTTTTACTTCTTTGTTTGGCTGTCACACTTACAGAAATATCCCGTCCATATTACAATCAATAAAAATAGGGCAACATAGGATAATGCATGTTCAACGCCACCATCTCGAATGAATTTTGCCAAAAAATAATCTGGCGGATTATCACTTAGAGAATTAGCCGTTGCTTTTGCTGTTATTGGTGAATAGACAAACTTATATAGTTGATTTAAAGCAACATATAAAAAGGCTATCACCACAGACGATACTACTCTTGTTTTAGTTTTCATACTTTATCTATTATATCTTTTATAAGAATAAAGTCAAGAGCAATTCTTCTTATATTCCTTCATTTCTTTGTCGGTTCTTGTGATTAAATCTCTTTCTTTGACTTTTTTCTTGTCTGCCCACTTGTTTTTATGCGGTTTGCACATTTTGCAGGAAGAGCCTCTTTTGTCTTTATATATTTTGCCCATTTTAGTGTCTCCAAATTTTCAAACATATTACCAACCACTTCTAAATGATGTGATTCATAACTTCGTGGTAAATCATGCCTTTCATAAATGTCTGTGTTATAACTAGGAATGAAGCGAGCACGCCAGCCATTCCAATTTTCATCCCAAAATACTTCTAGAGGACAGCTTGTTTCTTTGTGTGTCGGTGAACATGGCTCACGACCTTCAACATCACCTGTAATTGTTATAAGGTCACCTTCATATATATCTTTAGCATTTTTATCTATAAGACCTGTATATTGTTGAATGATATATTCTTCTTTCCAGGCATCTTTCCCTAATATTCCGTATGCTTGCTCAAAAGATGTATAATAAAATTTTTTCTCTTTTGGATACCACACTCTAAATTTAAATTCTCTATTCATATTAAGCTTCTGCTAATCCCGTAAAATAATCATCAAAATCCAGAATATCTTTATCGTTATAATCCGTCTTGCTTTTCCAACCTTTATTTGCCCATAAACAAAGTAACTTATTTAATCCTTTAATTCTTTTAGTGTCGGTTATATCAAAATTATAACAGAAATTTGTTTCGTCATTCTCCAAACAAAATTCTCGACAATAAGATGCGTGTACTAATCGGACAAATTTTGGAGCACCATCTAGCCATCCCAATAAAATTCCTAATTGCTCTTGATTTTTTGAAAGTTTTTTCATTTCAATGTCCCCCTCTTTTCAAATATATTACCGACGACTTTAATACTTTGAATCATTTGATGTTGATGAGGATTACGCTGTGAATATATTTTAAAAATTGTCATTAAATCATTATAAGAAGGTAATATTTTTTCTATCCAACTTTGGGCAGAATTACCCGTTTCCAATTCAACAATATCGCCTTCATAAATTTCTTTGCCGGTATCATCTTCGATGCCTATGTATTGTTGAATGATATATCGGTCTGGGTCTAATGTCGCTTCACCATATTCCGCTTCAATTTTCAAGTTACCTTCAAGAGTTAATCGGATTTCGCAGTAATCCGGCCAACCAAAACCGCCTACGGCACTTTTTACAAATTTTTCAGTTACCTTATCCCACACTCTAAATTTAATATCTCTCTTCATATAATGATTATACACAATCAATAAAACTTTGTCAAGGTCATATGTCGAAGAATTGTCTGGAGGTTTTCAATCCTACCATTTTATTTTTATTAGACATTGCTTTCTTATTAGCCATTGTAGTTATTGCTGGGTCATAAAACATCTTCGGCACTGATACCCAGTCGCCCGTTGTCAAATCTTGCTTTTGCCACTCTATATCTTTATTTTTTGGATAATTATTGCCCCATATTTCTACTGATTCTTTTAATAATTTTTTCTTTTCTATCTTATTGCACAAAAAATAAATATACCGAAATTGCTTTCCTTTGTAATGACTCCATCCGTTTTTAATTAAATAGGACTTTGTAGGTCTGTGGCCACAAATTTTATCGCCCTTATCCGTTAAACCTTGACTTGTTCGAGGGTGTACTTTTTCGCCCTTGTCAGTAATATACAGGTCTGTCCATATAAATCCGCCATATAGAAAATTTGCTGCTTGATATACATAACCAGGCTTTCCTAATATTCCATCGGCCCAAGTGAAAAGTATTTTTGGGGCGGGGTCATTTTTCTTTAGCCATTCTATCGCAGAAGAAAGAAATTGGGATTCAGAATTTTTAGGCATTTCCTCTAACATACACATCTTGCCAATTTCCAGATAATCTTTTGTCCGCAGTGATGGAAATAGCTTTTTAATCGTATGAATTGGTCGAGTACCCCACCCCAAAGTTAAAACCCCCACTAATTTATTGTTTTCATAAGCACCAAGATAATACTTAGTCAATCTTGGCATTATTTTGCTATAATGAGTATTAAAGATTAACTCAAGTCCCAATAAATTGTCGGTGGATTTGACAATCATATTTATTCGATGTAAATACCATTGATTATTCTTTCAACGCCAGGCATCATAATCAAAGAGTGGACATTATTCTTGTTTACCCACACCCATTGTGTGTGTTTCTCTGTTTCTATATGTTGCGGCTCTTCTCTATTATACAATTGGACATTATATACTGCACAATGTTGACCGCCTTCAAAAGCATAAGAAATAAAATTAAAACGCTCAATGGCAATATTTAATCCAGTTTCTTCTAAAACTTCTCGTTTAGCTGCATCTCTATGAGTTTCGTTTGCTTCAATAGAACCACCAGCGAAAGCCCACACATAAGGAAATGTCTTTGTATCTAATCTGCATGATAAAGATACATCATCATCTCGTGTAATCATCACTGCAACTGAATCTATTATAGGCATATTATTTCAATGTCTTTCCCACTGATGGGTGCGCTGCAACTTCCTCTCGAATAACTGCTGCTAGTCTATCTGCAATTCTATCCAAGAAGCTATTACCAACTCTAGTAAACTTTCCGTTTCTTGTTGCTTCACTTAAACCTAACGCCATCTTCTTAATTGCACTGGAATTTCCCAATTTTCTATTTTCGTTTGACATATATTTTTCCTTTTTATTATTATACTTACTTTTTTATATTTGTCAAGTCTTTTTTAGAGTTCAAAAAACTCCTCTGCTTTTCTTGTTTCTAAACTTGGATAACTCCAAGAAAGAACACTATAAAAATCCTTTAATTTACTTTTTAATTCTGCTTCATACATTTTGCGGCGGTCAATATATTTGTTACAGAAATCCAACATTTGCTTTGGGTCTGTTCCATCCGCTTTAAGTGCAATATTATCCACTCCAAATTCATTGTCTTTCAAATAAATGTATCTTATTTTCTGTCCATTATAAATCGGTTCAACCATCTTATCTAATTTCCAATGTTTAAGCAAATCGTTATAATATAGAGCAGCTTTAACTTGAGCGGGAGAGCCTTTTATAATTTCAAATGGTTTTCTATTTTTCGATGTATATTCTTTTAATTGGTCCATGGATGTAAATTTTACCGAAGTTGATTTTGCACCATCGAAAATCGAAAGCGAATTCAAATTCTCTTCAAAATTCAAAATCATTTCATTGATATCATGTTCTGTTTTATTTTTCAATATTTGTTCCATAACACCAATCATAAATGAACTAAATTTCGGTGGAAAGCTTGTCCGGACTGTATCAATTCCCGTGACTGCCATTTCATCACAGGTAATTCCACCCCTATTAACAATCCATTGGACATATCGTTTTTTAGCAAGCCATATTGCCGTCTCCGCAATCATTTCTTTCTTTATGAAGAATGTATGCTCGGTTACATTAAACATTTTCTTTGAGAGTACATTTAATATCCCATTAATATAATTTTGGACATCCCCCGCAATTTCTGATGTAGCTTTTATCATTTCCGTTGTGTCAGCTTTATTAATATGGGGTCTTAATAAATCTATAATGGGTAATACTGAAGCAAATAATGAGTCGGTATCACAATAGATGACATAATCTTTATCATCTTTTGTTATATTTCTATAATATTGATTGACAATTTTACCAGCGGATTGAATCAATACTTGACCAGTAATCGTTGTCGCTTCCGCATTATCCTTATTATACCATCGCCAGATAGGCAAACCCAAACAGCCGTATATTGAATTAGCTAAAATTTTAAGAGTAACTTGCTTTCGATTTAATACTTCATATCTGTCTTTATTACCACTATCTGATTCACGCTTTGCTTCTTTTCTTGTCTCAATTCGTTCTTTAATCCACTTTTCAATGATAATAGGCATTATCCCCCGCTTACTAAGCGTATAAACCGACCCGTTAGAACCAACCGAACAATTTTTTTCTTCTAACATCTTTTTAAATTCATCAACGGAAAATTCTACTTTGTTTAACTTTATCGTTCTGATTTCATTTTTAACATACGCATTGCCATCCCAATTTTCAATTGTACCAACAAGCGTTTCCGGCGAAATATTCAAGCTTTGAATAATACTTGGATATAGAGATTGCATATCTAAATCATAAACCCAATTGTATTTTCCCGGAATAGGGTCTTTTACATAAGCACCCGTAAAACCCTCTTCGTTTTCTTTTATTCTAGTCTCATATTCTTCTCTGCCGTTAATTGGCTTATTTGAAGCAACCAATTTATTCCTCTTGAGATAGGTTAATACCGCACCTTCTAAGAATCGCGATGGGACCGCATAGTATTCATAAGGGACATGACAGAAATGACAAATTTCACGGGCTTGGTCAATGTAATTGAATTTCTTGTCTAACTCAACAACAATTTCAACATCGGTTAAGTTGTATTCAATAAATTTATTAATGTCTAGTTTATACAGAGTACTCAAATTTCCTTCATATTGGACTTTGTTTATCTTTACTTCTTCTTTTCCAACATTTCCAAGTGTATATGATGCTTTTCTAACACCACTATATCTTTTGTATAAATCAATATAATCTAACGCTATACAAACTCCAGCACAAGTCAATTCTTTATAATGGGGATTAACATACGCAATTCCTATTGGTGACAATCTTGCACATTGATTACCTAATACTCTTTTAATTCTTGTATAAAGATAAACCATATCAAAGCCAGAAGAGTTCCAACCTGTTACTATTGAAGGTCTTATGCTTTCCCATGCATTCAAAAATGCTTCTAATAGAGATTCTTCGTCGGAAAATGTTCGCAATTCAATATCGGTTCTATCTTTGACTTTGTTTTCTGCATCTATGACAAAGCAAGAATATTTTTGTGTAGTTTTATCATAGAATGAAATGGCGGTAATGGCTTGGTCAGCGGTTTCTAAATCAGGAAAACCACCTTCACTATTTGTTTCAATGTCTAATATAAGAACGGTATGGCCAATAGAAATTTCATCACAATCATAATAACCCTCAATTAACGCTCGGGTTGTTATAGGTACATCTGCTTCAAATAAGCTTTGGTCACTGGGATTAAAATTGGTAACTCTTTCAAGTTCGTCACCATAGATTGAACGATACTTACCACCGCTTTTTCTTTTATAAGCAAAGTTTAATTGTGATGTTGGTATTTTAACATGGCCAGCTACATCATCAAAGATATGGACAACTTCATTTCTTTTGTCATGAAATACATTTTGATACATTGTATAACCTATTATACCGAAAATAAAGTTAACATCAAGATTTTATTTGAAGTTTTTCTTTGAGCGAAATATAAATGGGTTTGTGCTCTTCAATAACGCTTTCCTGTGCAGTCACAATTTTTTTAACAAAGGCTTCTTCTTTTAACCAATGCAAGTTGTCAGAGGTGTATTCTATTTCTGGAGTCGGATATAGTACATTTACAATTCCAAGCAACAACTCTATTTCATCATCTTTTAATTCTGAAAAATCTATTTTTTTCATTTTGTCTTGATACCAATAATTTCATCATCTACCACTGCAAATGATACACCATTATTGGCATTTGTCAAGCTCTGATAAACTAAGTCCATTTTTGCAATATCTGTTTCAGGCATAATATTTTCTGTTATAGCTGCTTTGTTAATATAATATGCATTTCCGTCTATCGGTATGTATGTTGTTATTATACCAATGGTATTTTGCTTTACTTCATGTCTCCTATCATCGTATAAATTTAATGCATAAAGCGAACCTTTATTAACTATAACCACAGTCGTTTTATCCTGTACAATTATTCTAAACATTCCCGGTTTTAATAACAAATTTACACGCGGGGTGTGAATTGCCAACACACTATTTAAAGACTCTGTGTTATCATTAAGAATATCTATAATACCATCCATTAATGAAAATGTATAATTACTCTTTGTTAATTTTAATAGCGATGGTGTTTTAACCGGTACAAATTCAATAAGGCAATTATGCATTGAAAATTTAGTATTTTCATACAGCTTCACCAATGCTTTATTTGGATAAGCAATAATTCCTGTTGAATTTGTTTCTGTCCAAAAATTTACTTGCTCTGGAGCTAACTTGTAAGTTTTTCCTGCAACTAAACTTTGCACCGCAATCGTTTTTAATACATTCGTGTAATCTTGGATATAAAAACTTGTTAGCCGTTCAGCTCCAAATAACATGCATGATGCCAACAAAAATAGTATAATAATAGCAATAATTTTCATGGGAATTTTCATATGAATATAAATAGAAAATTTGTATTGAAAAAAATTGATATATTCTTAGTTGTGTGGTAAAAGTATTGGAATGAATGATATAAAACGAAAAAATAGAGTAAGCTTTTCTCAATATTCTAATTGGGACAAATGTGAATACAAATGGTTTTTGGATTATGCGAAAGGCCTGCGACAATTTGAAGACAGCCTTAATACTTGCTTTGGAACAGCAATACATAAAGCAATACAAACATATCTTAAAAGTTTATATACTGATGGTCTTGAAGTATCTGATAGCATTGATGTAAATGCCATATTCAAAAAAGCGTTTGATGTTGAGCTTCAAAAGATGACACAGGATGGTAAACCAACTTACACCGAGGATGACTACAAAGAATTTTCGTATGATGGCGATGACATTCTCAAAGCATTTTTAAATTCCACAAACCGATTGAAACACTTCCCACGCCAAAAGTATGAATTGGTTGGAATTGAAATACCCGTGGAAATGGATATCAAAAATAATGTTTCATTTATAGCATATATTGATTTGATTTTAAGAGAAAAAACCACAGGCATATACAAAATTTTTGATTTTAAAACTTCAACGATGGGCTGGAATAAATACGAGCGTGAAGATGAAACCAAACTTTCACAATTATTGCTATATAAAGCCTTTTACTCCAAAGCATTTAATGTGCCTCTTGAAAAAATAGATGTTGAGTTTTTCATTCTAAAACGCAAGTTGTATGAGAATGTAGCATTCCCACAAAGTAGAATTCAAAGAATTATACCTATTCAAAACAAAAAATTTATAAGTAAGACTATAAATAATTTTGTTGGTTTCTTAGATAAGTGCTTTAATCTTGATGGGACATATAAACTTGATGAAACTTATCATAAGAATCCTGGCAAGAATCGAAAGAATTGCAAATATTGCTCACACTATAAAGTGCGTTGCGACGGAAAAGAAGATTAATTACTCGGTTGGCTCAGAAGCAATCTTTAAATCTTCTACAATCCATTTAATGACCATACTACGGGCTTTTTTATATGATATGTTTTCCCTGTCTCTGACTTGACCGGCATATTTTACTATTGCGCTTACTATTTGGTCTATTGTCACAAGGGGATTTATATTTTGCTCATTAATTAGCTGTGCCAATTGTATTTTATTCATATTGAATATAAATAGTATTATTTATCTTTATATTCTCCGTAATGCTCAAGAATTTCATCTAATTTAGACTTTGCCATATTTAAATCTACACAATACCATTCGTTCTTTATTTTAGAAGCAAATGGCTTCATAATAGCTTTAATCTTTTTTTCCGCTTCCAAATAATCAGGATGATGGATTGAATAAATAATCTTGTAATCTCGGAATGGAGAGCCCGTTTGATAAGTATGTAAACGCTTCTTTAGGTCCAATGTCGTTCCAATTTTAACCCAATTAGGCCACGATTCGTTGGTTATTATATACAGATACCCAGATTTCACAATAATATATACAAAATCAAATTTTATAAATATTATTTTTCTAATCTTTTCTAATTTTTTCTAATATATATGTTAGGAAATGAATAATAACAAAAAAGAAACACCAAAAACATCCGTTCAAATATCATTGGATTTACATGAAATATTAAAAGCTTTTTGTGGGCAATCTGGGCAAAAACTGACTTGGGTTGTTGAAAAAAGTATTAATGAATTCATTTCTGGCAGCAAGAAAGTCGAAGAAAAACAAGAAACAAAAAAACTTTTATTGGACTGATAAATTATGAAAAAGAAAATACTATTACTAGCAGATGACATACGCTTTTTTTCTGGAATAGCAGCACAAAGCAAGGAACTTGTATTTGGAACAATCCATCATTATGATTGGGTACAAATTGCCGGAAGTGTTAAGCATCCAGAAACAGGCAAAGTTATAGATATGTCAAAAGCAGTTGAAGCGGAAACCGGTGTAAGTGATGCATATTTGAAACTATATCCTACGGATGGTTATGGCAATGAAGATATATTGATGGCAGTAATGAATATTGAAAAGCCGAATGCTTTGTTACATTTTACCGACCCGCGTTATTGGCATTGGTTATATATTTTAGAGAGAAAAATCAGAACGAAAATACCGATTACTTATTTAAATATTTGGGATGACATTCCCTATCCGATGTGGAATCGGCCATTTTATGAGAGCTGTGACACATTGTTTAGTATTAGTAAGCAAACTTATAATATTAATAAATGGGTTCTGCGACCTGAAAATTGTCGGACTATTGAAGGCGAATACGATGAGCATGGAAAGATTATAAAATGAAAAAGAAAATAGATAAATGGGGACCAGCAGCAGGTTCGTTTGTACGGTGTGGAAATACAGTTGTAGATATAAAGGATATTAATATTGTATATGAAGAAGAAAAATATGAACGACTGCTTCCTGATTTAAAACTTGTTATGGAGACAGACGACATCAATAATAAAATACAAGCAAGTATAATTTTAGGAGATAAAACACTAAAAACATGGGAAGTTTATCCTAAAAAAATTCATGAATAACAACACACATAAAATTCAGTTATACCGACACAATAAAGGTTGGTCTTTTGATGACATGTACATGGGTGTCAAAGAAGAAGCATTGCCTTTTGGATTTCCTGTCATAATTGATAAAATGATTAATGACCAAAAAATAACAATTGTAAATTTTCTATTTTCAGCCGAAGAAATTCCTGCTTATGATACTATCTTTACAAAGGTTAATCCTGAAGGATTAAAGATTGGTGCATATTATGTATGTGAAAAAACAAATTTAGTTGCTTGGTTTTGTCCAGCATTCGATTATTATTTGAAGGAGTTTCCAGATAAATTATACATAAAAATTGAAAAAATGTTTTGTGAGACAGATAAGACCACATTTATTGAAATTTCTAAGGATTTCAAAGATGTCTTGGATAAATTTCCAAAACAAACTCCATTGACAAAAGAAGAAAGAAGTTCAATCAATGAGTTTTTTGTAGAAGAGCTTGAAAATGAACAAGCGCCGTTAGATTAAAGGAATTATATATGCCAATAAAAGGAAAACACTTATTACAATATTTGCCCCACGGAATTAATCCGAAGGTTTTTAAACCAATACATAAAACCGACCCAAAACTTATTGAAATGAAAAAGAAAATGTTTGGGAATAAAAGTTATGATTTTGTTGTATTTTATAACAGCCGAAACATTAACAGAAAACGAACGGCCCAATTAATGTTAGCATTTCGTGCATTCTGTGATAATCTTACAAAAGAGCAAGCGTCTAAGTGTGCATTAGTATTACACACAGAAAAAATATTGGATGCAGGCACAGATTTGCCAGTTGTTCATTCAGCATTATCACCCGATTATACTATTGTCGTAACTGAAGATAAGTTTTTACCAGAAGCAATGAATCTTTTGTATAATTTAGCCGATGTTACCGCAAATATTTCTTCCAATGAAGGATTTGGGTTGTCCTGCGGAGAATCTATAATGGCTGGCGTTCCCGTCATTGTTAATGTTACTGGCGGTTTACAAGACCAAATTGGTCAAATAGATGATGATGGTAAGCCCGTTGAATTTGATTATAATTTTGGAACTAATAATGTAGGAAAATATAAGAAATGTGGAGTTTGGGCAAAACCGGTGTGGCCTTCAACCCGTTATATTCAAGGTTCGCCGCCAACACCATATATTTTTGATGATGTGTGTAAGTGGGAAGATGTCGCGGAAGCAATTATGTATTGGTATCTGATGCCTAAGGAACAGAGAGAAAAATGTGGTTTAGAAGGCAGACGCTGGGCATTGAATGAGGGCAATATTAATGCACCGCATATGTGTGAAGAATTTATAAAGGGCATGGATTATACTCTTGAGAATTTTGAACCAACCACACGCTTTAGTTTACATACTAACGCTGAACATGTGGGTCATAAAATGCCATTTGATAGTATGGGATTTGATATACCAAAAATTAACACAGAAGAAATAGAAAAACAAATAAAGGAAATAAAGATATGATTAATGAGAAAAAAATAATTGAAGGCACAAAAGAAGAATTAGTGGAATATTTTTACAATATAACAAAAGAAGTGGAAAGTATTCGAAATGATACAACAAATTCTACAGGTTCTCTTTTTTCTAAAGCGGGAATTAGTAACCAACTTGACGAATTTAAATCTCCACACAAGATTGGAATGATATTCTATATGATGGTTGATAAAGAACCTATAACAGAGCATAAAGCAGATATAAATTTAAAAGTCGAGTCCTCTTATGTTAGAGTTATGGATGAAAAAATTGGAAAATAAATATGAATAAACCTGTTTGCATTTTACAATCCGCGTTGTTTACAAGAAGTGGTTATGGTGATTGGAGTATGGCTATTGCTAAATCTTTATTGCGTTATGATAAATTTGATTTAAAAATAGTGCCAACACGATGGGGTGGCTGTCCAACAAAGCATTCTATTGATGATTTAGAAGATGAGCAAGAAAAACTTTTATTTAATCAAATATTAAGGGGACCATTACCTAAGCAACCAGAAGTTTATATACAAATAAGCATACCAAACGAATTTAATGGCGTTGGTAAAGTAAACATAGGAATGACGGCAGGTATTGAAACCACTGTTCCTAAGCCAGAATGGATTGAAGGACTTAATAAAATGGATGTCAATTTTGTGTTAAGTAATTTTGTCAAGGATGTTTTTTTAAAGACATCATATAAGAAAACATTTAATCAGACAGGACAATCAGAAGATTTAAAATCAACAAAACCAATGGAAGTTTTATTTTGGGGAGCAAATACAGAGGTTTATAAAAAAGTAGACGAAAAAATTAATAGTGTTGATGTCGTGTTAGATGCAATAAAAGAAGATTTTTGTTTTCTTTTTGTTGGTCAATGGACACATAACGCCGGTCTTTATAACGACAGAAAAGACATAGGAAATCTGATAAAAACTTTCCTAACTACATTTAGAGATGAAAAGAAGAAACCCGCTCTAGTCTTAAAGACAAGCGGTGTATCATTTTCTAAAATAGACAAATATGAAATACTAGATAAGATTGACAGAATCAAAAAAGAAGTGGGTGGAGACAATTTACCACAAATATATCTTTTACATGGCGATCTAACCGACGCTGAGATGAATTATCTGTATAATCATAAAAAAATTAAAGCACATGTCAATTTTACTCACGGAGAAGGTTATGGTCATCCATTACTATTAGCATCATTAAGTGGAAAGCCTATCTTAGCATCAAATTGGAGTGGCCACCTTGACTTTTTAAATCCACAATATACAAATTTATTAACTGGAGAAATAAAGCAGATTCCACCAGAATCAGCAAATGAGTGGCTTATAAGAGAAGCCGGATGGTTTAATGTAAATTACGAACAAGCCGGAAGAAAGATGAAGGGTTTGATTGATAATTATGAAAAATTGCTCGAAAAGGCTGAAAATCTTCGTGTAGAAAACATGGAAAAGTTTAGTTTGTTACAAATGGACAAAGCATTTCATGCTCTCTTGGACAAATATATACCAGAATTTCCCACGGAGCAAAAAATCATATTACCAAAACTAAAGAAAATAGTTAACCCACAAATTGTGTTACCAATAAGTAGCAGTGTATAATATGAGCATGAAATTAGATATAATTGTTACAATAGAATTGGATAGACAGCCAACTAATCAAGAGCAAGAAAGAATTGTAAAACATATAGCAGATGCTCTTGATACCGGTGAGGGTAGTCTATATGGGGATGGTGTCACCATCGACGGTGAATATCTCTACACAGAAAAGTTTAGTTGTGTTGCGCCATTAACCGTCGAGCATCATTTTGTAAAGATTAAAGAGTAATATGAATAATCCATTTATAAGTTATTTGGTTATATCTGGAAATATAAAATAAAGAAATGAAAAATAAATTAAATTATAAAAAATACATAAAAGAAATATATGGTATATCAAATCTTATGATAGAATCCCCAAGCGATGTCCCACAATTTTTAAACCGATTCGATTCAGATCCTGTTTTAAACAGAAGAGAAGCAGAAAAAATAGAAAAACGAGATAAATTAATTGGGATATTTAAAAACGGAGAGCAAAATTTTAGAATATACAAAACAATTGAAGATGGTATGATTTTTATGAATTTATTAGTTGAAAAACAATCCCACATTGCTTTAATTCATGAATTTGAAGAAATAAAAATAGATAATAAAATTGGTATATCTTCAAAAAACATATGGCAAGAAAAACATACATTTGGATTGGCTAGATATTGGATATTAGAATATATATTAAAAAATTATGAATTCATATCATCCGACGAATCTCATACACCCATGGGAAAATTATTTTGGAAAAAATTGATATCAGATGTATTAGACAAAAAATTCAAACCATTTGTTTATAACACAAAAACTAAAGAGTATATTGAAATAAACAACAATACAAATTTAGAATCTTATTGGGGAGCAGGAAAAGGAATGTATAAATTTATTATATTTAAGAAATAATCATGAATAATCCATTTATAAGTTATTTGGTCACATGTCACAATGAAAGTAAACAATTAAAAGATTTACTATCTTTGTTATGCAAATATAATACAGATGGTGAAATCATTGTATTGGATGACTTTAGTGATGATATAAATACGAAGGAAGTATTAAGCAAATGTTCTGTTGTACATCCAATGACATTAAAACCAAATTTTACAGTCCATCAACACGCTCTAAACAATAATTACGGAGAACACAAGAATTATGGCAAATCACTTTGTAAGGGAGAATATATCTTTCAAATTGATGCTGATGAATTACCAGCAGAATCGCTTTTAGAAGACTTGCCGGATATATTAAAAGAAAATCCAGCAACAGAATTGTTTTGGATTCCACGAATAAATATGTATGAGGGCGTTACAGAACAGCATGCAAAAATGTGGGGGTGGGATATAAATAATCCTGGTAAATGGGTAAATTGGAATGGAGGCGATTATCAAACACGAATTTTCAAAAACTTGCCTAATATAAAATGGGAAGGGCGCTTACATGAAAAAATCATTGGGCATAAAACATTCGCACATCTTCCGAAAGAAGAAGAACTTGCGTTGTATCATCGAAAGACGATGGAAAAGCAAATGGAAACAAATTTGCGTTATAATAAATTGTTCACAGTTGAAGAGAACAAGGGTTATAAAGTTACAAGATAATGAAAATATTGATAATAAAGACGGGAGCATCAGGGGATGTTCTAAGAACCACATTTTTATCAAAATTGCTTAGCAAGGATGAAATTCATTGGTTTACCACTAAAGAAAATGCTTGTTTGGTTGATGGAATTGTATATACTAATCCTAAGCAATATGATTCCAAACATTATGATTTGGTTATTAATTTAGAAGAAGATAAAAATATATTTGTATCGGCAACAAGTGGTATTAAAGCCGATTCTTATATAGGTCCATATCTATTAAATCAAAAGGTTTTGACATATACTTTAGATTCATCAGAATGGTTTAATATGAGCCGAATTAGCGTGTTAGGAAAAGAAACATCGGATGCAATAAAATTTTCCAATAGAAGATCTTATCAAGAGATTGTTGCAACGATGGTTGGAAAGAAATTTAATGGTGAAAAGTATTATAAACCAACATATAATGTATCTGATAGAAAATTTGCAGGAGATATAGGAATGGTAATATCAGATAGTTCTGTTTGGCCAACTAAAAATTGGGCACATATGAAAGAATTGGAAAGTATATTAGAAGTTTATGGATATAAAATCAACTATTTAAAACGAAGAAAAACCATTAAACAATATATAGCGGATTTAACAGGCCACAAACTTGTAATATGCAGCGATAGTTTACCGATGCATGTATGCATCGCACATAAAATACCATGTATAACAATGTTTACTTGCACATCTCCATGGGAAATAGAAGATTATGGCATCGTAACTAAAGTTATATCACCATTGCTACATAAACACTATTATAAAACCAGTTACAACAAAAGCGTAGCGGAATCTATAAGAGCAATAGATGTGGCTGATATAGTAAGAAACAAAATGGAGGAGATATAATCATGGGAGAATTTAAATATAAGGGACCTATGAGATTTGAAATAGACTTATATCCAAATTTCATTACACAAAGAACAAAAATACAACCCAAAAATGTATTTGAAATTGGTGCTAACAATGGAAATGATGCAGAATATTTAAGAGAATGTTTTGATATAGATCCCGCAAATGTATTCTGTTTTGAACCAAATCCATATATATTTCCTATTTTAGAAAAGAATCACAGTGGATTTAATAATTTTAATATAGCTATATCTGATAAAACAGGAAAACAAACATTTAATTGTTCGCGAACAGAGCCAGGTTCTTCATCTTTCAAAAAGAAAGTTAACTTATCACCAACCGATTTTATAGAAGTTGAAGCAGATACGATGAGAATGGATAGTTTTATAAATCATTATCAAATTGAATCAATTGATTTGTGTAAAATTGATGTAGAGGGATTTACATTAGAAGTATTAAAGGGGTTTGGTAACAAAATATCTATAATAAAAAGTGTTCAAGTAGAGAATGAAAGAGGCTTATCATTTGAAGGTCAAAAAGATGTATTTCAAGATACATGTATATTTTTATCACAAAACGGATTTACTTTATTAAATTTTGTAGATTGGGGATGGCAGTGTGATTCTTTGTGGATAAGAAATGATATGATTAGCTATCAGACTCCGAACTATGGTTGTGATTTAGTGCCAATAAAAAGTAACATATGAAAAATAGTCCATTAACATTTTGTATTGGGTGTAGTAATAATTTGAACTATCTAAAGTTAGCCGTTCACTCTGTACGAACTTATTCTCATTTCAAGGATGCGCCTTTTATTGTATTTGCTGAAAATTGTAATAAAGACGAAACTTACAAATGGTTACAGGAAAATAAAGACAAGTACAATTTAACTATATTTACTGAAGATAATTCTGAAGATACCACAAAAGGTATTGGTGGTGGGATGAATTTTTGCGCAGAAAAGGTTCTTACTGAATTCATTATGTTTTTACATGCAGACTTTTTTGTATCTACGGATTGGGATTTAGAAGCACTGAAAATATTTAAAAAATACCCAAATATACCGATGTGGGTGTCAAGTTATAGAATACAACCAAATGTATTTAAAGAAAATAGCAGGCCTGACACATTGATTGTTCCAAACGATACCTTTGGAGAATTTTATCATAATTTTAATGAATCATATTTTATTGAATATGCTAATGAATTTAAAAAATTAAATGATATAGAAATTCGTATTGGACAAGGTGTGTCTGGTTTAATACGCAAAAAAGATTGGGATTTTATTGGTGGAAACGATCCAATTTTTAATCCATTATCCTTTGACGATTTGGATTTATTCATAAGAATGCAACTTAAAGATTACAAATTTGTATTAACTACCAAATCTATTGTGTATCATTTTGGAAGTCGCTCTGCAAATGGACATTTTCCAGAAGAAACAGTAAATGAACAATCTAAAAAACAAATGTACTATGAACAAAGAAATCGAAAGAGATTTATACAAAAATGGGGACAGATAGATATTCGAGATGAAGTGGGCTTTGTTATCCCCCCAAAAAGGAATATTTTATGAAAAATTTAATTTGGCAAACTAAAATTGGTGATGAACAATTTTCATTACAATATATCAAAGATTTTTTATTAAAAGGAATAGATTACAAAGAAATTTTTGACGGCGGAGAATGTAAAGTATTTTTAGACGATTCTATTATAGTATATTCATGTTGTAATGATTTGCCTAAAAAATTAGAAGAATACTTTAAAAAATATGATGAATTAAAGTATAAGTATTATATAATTCACACTTCAAATGAAGCTAGAAATGAGCATGATTTTACTCATTATAAAAATGCAAAACATGTATTTAGAGAATATTATGATCCAAAAACCGATGCATTTGATAATGTCACAACAATTCCGTTGGGATATAAAACAGGTTTCTTAAATGAAGATAGAGAAGGATTGTTTCATGCAAATAATAAAGAATACCTTTGGGCATTTATAGGACAAGTTGGAAAAAGTGATAGAGTATTTATGTATGACCATTTAAAAACAATTGGCCCACATTTTGTACATTCAACATCACAATGGGATTGCCCAACATCATTATCAGTAGAGAAAAGTATTGAAATCTATAAAAAAACATTTTTTGTTCCATGTCCAATGGGTTGGCTTAATCCTGATAGTTTTAGAATTAATGAAGCATTGGAATGGGGGTGTGTTCCTATAGTAAAAAAATACCCCAATTTTGATGGCATTAACTATTATAAACATGTTTATGGAGATAATATTCCATTTATAGTTGTAAACGAATGGAATGAATGTCCCAAAATTATGATGGACCTTTGTAATAATGTTGATATACTTAACAAATTAATGTATGATATCCAAATATGGTATAATATATTCAGAAAAAATTTACAAATAGATTTTCAAAATAAATTAAAATGAGCAAAAAAAATATATTCATATTTGCCTCCGATGAGCGGAGTCATAGAGAGATAGTAAATGTTGTCTTCGAAATAAAAAAAAGAGACACTTTTAATTATTTTTATTTATATAGTAATACTGTTTCGCCATGCTTTGATGTTTCTAACTATAACTTTGATTCAAATGTAGAATACAAACAAGAATTTTTACTAAAAACATTCAATTTTAATTTACCATTTAAACCTGACATTTTTTTGACAACTAGAGATGCCTGGGAACCAGAAACATCTATTATCCAAGAATTAAAAATTAAGGATTGTATTGTATGCTGTGTGGAGAACTCATCTTGGCTTTACAACAACATTTCTACTCGACTTGAAATTTTAAGTAGATTTCAATTTCCTAAAAATTTAATAGATGCATATTTTGACCATAGCCAACACACATTTAAAACAAAAGTAGATGGTGGGTTTATAAAACACAAAACTAAAATCACCGGAAATCCAAAATATGACAACATTATAAATTCTCCAATTACTTCAGCAGTGGGAAATAAAAGTGTAATTTTTTATGGGTCATGTGAAACGAATATGCGTCCAAAAATAATAGAAAAATTAAATCTGGTAAACAGCAAAACGGATGTGAAAATATATTACCGCCCGCATCCAAGTGAGTTTGCTAAATTTAAGGATTTTCCAAATGTTGAATTGATATTATTAGAAGAAGATTTGATAAAAAAGATAAAAGAATGTGATTTCCATGTCTCCATATTTAGTTCTGTCATTTACTACCCATTAATAATGAATAAAAATGTAGTTATTATAGATTCAAAAGAATCTGGATTAATGACTGACTTCGCACTTGAGTCGTGGAACACGGCTGGCCGTTTTGATTTTTGGTCAAAAATATTAAAGATAAAAACTTGGGATGAATTTTGTGAAAAAATAGATCCAAATAAAATTAAAGCATTTTATAATAATATAAATAAATTATATGATTATATTAAGTTGAATATGATTGCTTTCGATGATACACTATATTGGTTAGATTCAAAATTTAATGAAAATCAAAAGAATGTTTTGGCATTATTTGATGAATTTAATGACGGCAAAGCATCAAATAGAATTGTGGATGAAATAGAAAATTTATATGATTAATTTCTTTAAAAACAAAAAGGTATTGATAACAGGTGGAACAGGTTCATTGGGCAGAGCTTTAATAAAAAAGCTGAAAAAATTCCAATGTGAAATTATAATATACAGCCGAGATGAGGGCAAACAATCTCTTTATTTTGGAAAAGACAAAGATATAATCAGAATTATTGGCGACATTAGAGATTTTGAAAAACTAAATTACGCTTTATCCATATATAAGCCAAACTATGTAATTCACACTGCCGCTTTAAAAAGAATTGATGATGTGGAATATTATCCTGATGAAGCGGTCAAAACAAACATTCTTGGTAGCATAAATGTTACAAATGCCTGCTTATTAAACAAAATAGATAAATGTATATTAATATCAACTGATAAAGCTTGTCAGCCAATAAATGTATATGGGGCGACAAAATTTATTGCCGAGAGAATGTTTTTAAATCAAGATTATTATTCTTCCAAAGCAGGTCATTCCACAATTTTTACTTCTGTTCGATATGGTAATGTAATAGCCAGCCGGGGGTCATTTATACCAATCTGGATAGATGCTTTAGAAAACAATGAACCAATAAAAGTTACATCTTTAGATTGCACAAGATTCTTATTCACATTAGAAGATTCTGTTAATACTGTTTTAAATTCTTTAATGTGGGGAGTTGGCGGTGAAGTATTTGTACCAAAATTAAATTCATTTACAATGCAAAATGTGATGAATTCAATTGAATTTATTACAAAGAAACCATTGAAATATATAGAAATAGGTATGCGTCCAGGAGAAAAATTCCACGAAGATATGTTAGCAAATTCAGAATTACCATTTACATATACAATTCCTTTTGATGAAGAAGCCAAATCGTTTTATTGTGAAGAATTGTTGTGCATTCTTCCACAATATACACAAAAATCATATGCATTCAAAAAATACACAGGAATTGAATTAAATTCTCAATTGTTGTTAAATACCGACCAAAAATTCTTGAATGAACTCATAATTCGGGGATTGAAGGATGCGGAGTAATAATATGAAAACCATAGACGAAAATCAATTGTGGGAAAATGCCGTTCGACTTATGCCTCGGGGAACTCAAACCATGAGTAAGTGTCCCGACCAATTTGTAGATGGTGTATATCCAAAATTTGTTAGTCGTGGGAAAGGAGCATATTTATTTGATTTAAACGGAAATAAATTTTTAGATTACATGTGCGGACTTGGGCCTATAATATTAGGTTATAATAACCCCAAAGTAAATTCTGCAATAAAAAAACAAATTAAAAGTGGTATAATTTTTTCTCTTCCAACACTATTAGAGCAAGAATTAGCACAATTAATAACTGAGGTAGTTCCATGTGCAGAACAAGTGAGATTTGCAAAAAATGGTTCTGATTCTACCCTTGCTGCAGTTCGAATTGCTCGGTCTTATACAAAAAAAGAAAGAATAGCAAAGTGTGGATATCATGGTTGGGGCGATTGGCATGGCATAACACTTAGGCCATATGGAATCCCATCTTGTCTCAAGGATATTATTGATACATTTGAATATAATAATCTAGAAAGTTTAGAAATCATTCTTAAAAAAGGTGATGTAGCAGGAGTTATTTTAGAACCGCAATGTTTAACAGCACCAACCCCAGGATTTCTTGAAGGTGTAAGAAAATTGTGTACTGATTATAAAGCTTTGTTAATATTTGATGAAGTTGTAACAGGATTTCGTTGGGCATTGGGTGGAGCACAGGGGCACTTCAATGTTATTCCTGACTTAGCGTGTTTAGGTAAAGCAATGGCAAATGGTATGCCAATTAGTGCTATTGCCGGCAAAAAAGAATATATGAATGAATTAAATGTCGTATTTTATTCTATGACATTTGGTGGCGAATGTCTTTCTCTAGCCGCAGCGATAGAAACAATCAAAATATTAAAAAATGATAAAGATTATAGCAAAATATGGAAGCTTGGAAATATGTTGGATGTAGGCATTAAAGAAATGGCAAAAAAACACAATTTAAACATTAATTTCGCTGGCAGTGCTCCCCGCCACAATTTAACCTTTGATGAAACCACGCACTCCGACGCGGCGGGGATGAAAGATTTGTTCTATCAAGAAATGGTTAAGAAAAACATATTATTTCCAAATGTGATATATATTCAATTTTCCCACACAACAAAAGATATACAAAAAACCATTGATGCGGCGGATGAAGCATTTAAAATTGTCGAAGAAAACCAAAACAATGTTGATAAAGTATTACAAGGAAAAAGAAGCATCGCAATTTTTAGGAAAAATATATGAAATACCCACAAAGTCCACGATGGATTGGTTATTATACCGGCCGTAACTTAGAAGATTGGTTGCAAAAAAGCGAAAAATGCGTAAATCATCTTGTAGATTATCTGCCACCTTATATTAATAATATTTTGATATTTGGTTGCGCTAACGGCAGAGATTTTATACCATTTGATGAAAAAGATAAGTTTGATTTGTGGGGGTGTGATATTACACCATATGAAACTATCAAATGGTGTCGGCAATTTAAACGTCTAAAATATACAGAAACTAGCATTATAGATTTTATTGAACTTTCAAAGTCTAACGAAAACTTTAAAAATTTACATTCATTTTTAATTTATACTCAAGGAACAATGATGTATGAAAACCAAAGAAATCAAGAACTATTTTATGACCACTGCAAATCTCTTGGTTGTAAGAATTTTATATTTCATGAATATTTAACTGGAGACTATGGTGGAGAATGTTTTTGGTTGGTTAAATGTAAAGATGAGTTTATCATAAAGGATTATAGACAAATAACTGGAACTCAACTAATCGCACATATAAATTTAGATGTTAATGAAAAAACAAAAACAGAAATATTAAATTTTAAGTGTGATAACACTGCACTACAATGAAAAATATAAAAGATATAGCATTTATTATTCAAGCACGGACTCAATCTACAAGAGTTCCAAATAAAATGCTGCGTCCATTTTGTGATTCAAATCTATTTGAAATTGCTATTAATAAAATAATAAACAAAACTATAATACCACATGATAATTTCTATTTGTCAATAATGGACAAAGAATTAGTAGATGTAGCAAATAAATATAAATTAAATCGGTATATACGCAGTGAAGAATCTACACAAGAGCCAGTAACAGTACAATCTGTATTTGAATGGCACAAGACTCTTCCATTTAAATATTATGTTATCATTAATGCTTGTAATCCTTTGTTGAAGCCAAATACTATAAATAATTTTACAAATACATTTTGTGCATCAGATTCTCGTGGAATGTTTGGTGTATTTGAAAAGAAAACATTTTTGTTTGGCAATGATGGAAGAATGCTAAATAAATTTTTTGGCGCAGATAAATATCTAGCAACATTAGAAACTAAATTCACAGAAATCTGCTATGAAGCCGCGCATTCTTTATATGCTGGCACAATGGAAGATCTTTATAGTGGAATACATATGGGTTCATTTAAAGAAAAAAATGATCCAGAGTTTTTTATTATGAATGAAATTGAATGCTTTGATATAGATTGGTTATGGCAATTTGAAGTCGCAGAACACTTATATAATCATTTTAACACACCATGAAGTTTCTAATAATAGGTTATGGTTCAATAGGCAAAAGGCATGAAAAAAATCTGCTATCTCTTGGGCATGCAACAATAAATGTTGATATTGATCAAATTGATAACATACAAACAATTATTGATAGTAATAAATTTGATGGTTGCTTTGTGTGTAGTCCGACGAGTCTTCATTATGAACACACAATACTATCCATTTCTAATGGTCTACATACATTTTGTGAAAAACCATTTTGCAATAAAAAATCAGTTAATATAGACCACTTAATATGGTCAGCGGAACGAAACTCTATAATCAATATGGTTGGTTGTAATATGAGATTTACAACAGAAGTAGAAAACATAAACCCATCTACAAAATATATCAATGTATATTTTGGTTATGACTTGGCCCAATGGCATCCTAATACTAATTATTTGACATCATATAGCGCAAATAAAAGTCTTGGTGGAGGAATATTACTCGATGCCATACATGAACTTGATTATCTTTATTATAAATTTGGAAAAATCAAAGACATATCCGTTAGAAATTATAAAATATCCGATAAAACCGTTGATACAGAAGATGTGTCTCTCTCAGAAATATTATTTGAAAACGGAACACTTGCCCATGTACATTTAAATTATTTAAGTGAAAAATACACGCGGTATTACGAACAATTGATTGATGATAAACTCATAAAAACCGACTTTATAATAACCAATGACATGTATATAAAAGAAGTTGAGTATTTTGTAAATTGTATTAAAATTAACAAACAATGTATGAATAGCTTTAGTGAAGCATATTACTTGTTAGAAAAAATATTATGAAAACATTTATCATAGCTGAAGTGGGTGCTAATCACAATAAAAATTATAATCAAGCATTACAATTAATAAATGTAGCTAAAAATTCTGGTGCTACTGCTGTTAAATTTCAAACATATTCATCAGAAACTTTATATGTTAAAAATACACCAAATTTTGCTGGATATATAAACATCAATGAATTAATAAAAAACATAGAATTGCCAAGAGAATGGCAAAAAGATTTAAAAAATTATTGTGATTCTCTTGATATAGAATTTATGTCCACTCCGTTTGATGAAAAAGCGGTAGAAGAATTAGTTAATTTGGGTGTTAAAAAACTTAAAATAGCAGGATTTGAATCCACAGACTTTAGATTTGTAGAAATGGTGGCTTCAGCAAAATTGCCTCTTATTATATCTCTTGGCATAGGATTTAAATATGAATGGTTAGACAAATTATTAAAATTAGTGTCAAAATATACGAATGATGTAACATTATTACATTGTAATAATGCTTATCCTACACCAATGAAAGATATTGGATTGACTACAATAAAAACTTTAGCGGCGGATATTCGATATAAGACAGGATTTTCTGACCATACAACATCAACATTGACGCCATCTCTTGCTGTTGCATTAGGAGCAACAACAATAGAGAAACATTTTACATTAAGCAAACATTTGCCAGGTCCCGACCACCCATTTGCTTTAGAACCATCTGAATTAAAAGAGATGGTGGATTTGATTGTGCAGACTGAATTATCAATGATTCCCCAATCTAACGATTTATCTGAATCAGAAAAGCCCTTTTCTAATGCTATGAGGTCGGTGGTGTCAAAGTGTATTATTAAAAAAGGAGAAATATTCACCGTAAATAATATAACCACAAAAAGACCATTTTTAGAAAATTCTATACCTGCTTATAAATTTGAAAATATTTTAGGAGAAATAGCAGAAAAAGATTACGATGAAGATTCTTTTATATGAATACTGCCTCTAAAAACACAACATCTTTAAAAGAAAGAATAAAGCAAAATGAAAATAATCAAACATTCAATTTGAATACGTGGGCATTTTCTAAAATTTTCACTACAATAGAACCTATAAATATATTAGAAATGTGTTGTGGAACAGGAAAACAAACAGAATATTTGTGTAAGCACTTTTCTAATTCACATATAACAGCAATTGATATATCATCTGATTCTATTTGTTCTATAGAAGCGGCTTCATTTTTTGACAGTTCTAAAATATCAACAAAAGTTATAAGTATGGATGAATTTTTTGATACAAATTTAAAAAAATATGATGTGGTTTTTATTTCTTATGGCTTATATTATTCGACAAATATAGACAAATTAATAACTATGATTGTAGAATCTTTAAATCCAAATGGAAAATTTATAGTTTTGGGTTCATACGGAAACAGTAACAAAACTTTATTTAATTTAATTGAGGAGTCAGGTGTAAAAATAAACGAATTTGTTTTATATTCATGTACAAATTTTATGTATGATAAAGTTGTTTATCCGGGAATAACACATTTTAAGGATATACAAATTAATACTATTATAAATACAATACGATGGAATTCTGTAGAAGATGTTATTTCTTACTGGAAAAATTCTACATTTTTTGACGAAACTAAAAAAATAATTGTTGAATATAATTTACAGAAGCATTTTGAAATCAATAATACTTTTAATGTAGATAAAAATATCATGTTATTTCAAGGAATAAAAAGTTGAAAGACAAAAGACTACTTATATTAGCTGCCCATCCAGACGACGAAACGCTTGGATGTGGAGCGACTGCTTATAAATTATCTAATCTTGGATATAAAACACAACTTATAACATTTACAGATGGAGTAGGAAGTAGAAATGATAACAAAAAAAATAGAAATTATAAACTTGAAAAAATATCAAGTATATTAAAGATTCACAGTGTCAATTCTGGAAATTTTCCAGATAATGCTATGGACAGAATTTCATTATTAGATGTTTGTAAATTTATAGAATCTAATGTTGATTATTCTCCTGATATTATTTTTACCCATTCTATGACGGATTTAAACGTTGATCATCAAATTGTGACTAAAGCAGGATTAATAGCATTTAGACCACAAACAGGAAATAATATCAAAATTTATTCATATTTTATTCCATCATCAACAGACTATAATCCAACGATGACATTTGATGGCGGAGTATATTTTAAACTTACAGAAAATGAAGTAAAGGTTAAAATGAAGGCTTTAAAAGTATATGATGATGAAATGAGAAAATATCCCCATTCTAGAAGTTATACGAATGTAAAAAATTTAATGAAAGTGTGGGGGTCTGAGGTCGGCGCTAAATATTGTGAAAAATTTAAATTGTTAAGAGAAATATTGTGAAAATATTATTTTTAGGTTACAATGAATCCGAAACTTGCCTTATAAAGTTTTTGCGAGACCATGATTACAATATAGTTCAGCGAAAAGATAAAATAACCCCAGAAGAATCTAAAAACTTTGATTTTATTATAAGTTATGGATATAAACATATTATAAAAGAAGATGTAATTTCACAATTTAAAAATAAAATAATTAATTTACATATAAGTTATTTACCATATAATAGAGGCACGAATCCTAATTTTTGGTCATTTTACGAATCTACTCCGGCGGGAGTTACTATACATATTTTAGACAGGGGTATAGATACAGGAGACATATTAGTTCAAAAGAAAATAATATTCGAAGAAAGCGAAAACACTTTCCGTAAAACATATAATAGATTAAGAAATGAAATTGAAAATTTATTCAAAGAAAATTATCAGGCGTTATTACATTGTAATATCATCCCAAAAAAACAAGAGGGTATTGGGACATATCACAAATTGGTAGATTTACCATCCAACATAAAAAATTGGGATATAAACATAAAAGAATACTTAAATAATATGAAAAATAATGAAACAGATTTAGAAATTATAAATGACATTGAAGCCGCTCGAACGAAAAATAATGTTAATTGGATGGATATTCTGCGCATAGCTGTCACCCACGCACCAACAGAAACAAAAAAATTGATAACCAAAATAAACGAACAAGACAATAACATATCTGCTTTGCTCGACAAACTTTCAAAAAACTAAATGAAAAATTATTATATAAATTCACAATGGAAAGATATTGCCAATAGTAATACTGCGTTTTGTATTTTAGGTGGACCATCCACAAAAAATGTAAACAATCTTCAAGAAATTATCAAAAATAATTTTACTGTTACCGTAAATCGTAACATAAAAATCTATCCAAATTGTGATTTATATCTTACCGCTGATAATAGTATTGCTCGGGAATATTTTGAAGATAAATCGTTTTTTTTACATAAATACATTGGTGGAGATTTTATGTTAAGAGACAAAGCTAGTTTTAGATTTGACGATGCTCCTATTTGGATAGAGGGAAAGCGGGAGATAATATTACAAAATCCAAATCTAATAAAAATAATAGCATGCAATGAGCTTCCTTGCTATAATTGGATATTCACAACGGGACAGTTATATAAATTTCACGGTGAAGAATATTGCAGGCAAGTTCCAAATACTTATCTTTGTATAGAGCACAGAGATATAAACAGTGGGCAATCTTATCCTGTTTTAAGTACTTACATTCAATCCTCTGTGGATGAATATGGAACAAATCCACTAAAATTTCATCCTGGAGGAAACGTATCAGGAATTATATTTCAATTATTGTGGTATATGGGATTTGAAAAAGTCATTGTTGTAGGTTATGGCGACGATGGTGGCTCTTTCGGGTTGGACATCCCATTTACATGGAGTGATGAAGAAATACATGCAATCGTTGTACATAATTTAAAGTGGAAAGACAAATTAAAATTGTTGCATGGTGGAGAAATTTGTAAAAGTTATGCTCCGTTTTTAGACGCTTCCTATACTGAATTGGAAAGTACTCCAGAAAAGAAAAACATCTTGATTAATAAATTGTTACAAATAGGAAAGGTTTAACATGGATAAAACAAAAATAGTATATTTTATATTCCCATTTCACATTGATTTATTGGAAAGAACAATTTATCAATTAAAAAGAGCGGCTAATTATTCCGACACCAAAAAGTATTTGAGTCTGGACATAGTTTTTAATATGGCCGATGATAAACTTGATTGGGATAATTGTAAATTACCAAAGGAGTTTTTTGTTGATAAATTTAGATACATTGAAAAACATTGTGATTTTTGTAAAGAAGTAAATTTTGAAATCAATGATGATATAAAAGGTTCTGGAGAACATCAACGAAGAATTTTAAACAATAACAACGGAGAATATAATTTAATTTGGTTAGACCCAGACATATATTTTCCTGTAGAAATTTTGCATGTTTTAGAAAACATTATTCCAACAATAGAAAAAGAAACATTGACATATATGATCACCCCACAAATCGCCAAATTTTGGGACGCATCTTGGAATGTCATAAGTTCAGAAGAATATGTAAATTCTCCAGTTAGCTTCGATGATATTAATGTATTTGAATTAGAAACAAAAATAAATTTACAGGAAATTTCTTTATTAAAAAACTATGACACCAAATTCGCTGGAGGTTGGTTTAATTTTCATTCAAAGGAGCTAACAAAACTTATGAAATTGCCAGAAAGCATAGGAGACTTTCGCCATATAGACCTATTTCAACAAGAAAAATTTAAAATGATGAATGCTTCTGGAAAGTATAATATACCACAATATATAATTAAAAACTGCATTATACAAGAAGATAGAAAGTATTGGCATGCACATCAATTTTGGACTAAATATATTACATTCAAAGCACAATCAAAAACAAATGATGTTTTTGCAAAGGTTTCCGAAGAATTACATAATATTAAAAATAGTTTAATGTCTTGACCAACAACCAAATAAATGTTATATTATTAAATATATGCTTAAAAAAATTGTCAATTTAAATTCGTCGGTCTATGAACAGGGAAAATATGTTACGCAAATAATACATTTTGATGGTGGTATTAAAAGAACATATACAGGAATCTGTACAGAAGGAATTAAACAGGGTCAATTTACAAAAATGAAACGAAAAGATGGCTCTATGCTTATGATAAACGACAATAAAGTTTTATGCATAGAAGTTTTTAATGAAGAATAAACTATGGCCAATAATGTACATAAAATAACCGAAGAATTCGAGAAAGAACTAGCAGATTATACCGGCGCGCCTTATGTTATAACTATAGATAATGCTAGCAACGCTTTATTTTTAGCACTAACATATGAAAATGTTAAAGGTAAAGAAATTACAATTCCCTCTCGAACTTATCCTTCTGTTCCCTGTGAAATTATTCATGCTGGTGCCAAGGTCAAATTTAAACCTGTCGTGGGAACTACATTAAAAGGAGCATATCAATTAGAGCCGACAAATGTATGGGATTCCGCACTTAGATTTACAGCAGATATGTATATACCAAAAAGTTACATGTGCCTGTCTTTTACTGGTCCCTACAAACATTTTAAACTATCAAAAGGTGGTGCTATTTTAACAGATAGTCAAACCGCATACTTTTGGTTTAAACGAGCAAGATTTTCAGGAAGAAGAGAATGTTCTTACCACGAAGATTATTTTGATATGTTAGGTTGGAATTTTTATATGATGCCTGAGTTATCGGCGCGCGGCCTTCTTCTTATAAAGCAATTTTACAATATTGACGGAAGTAAAAAATGTAATGATGACTTAGAATTGCCATACCCCGATTTAAGCAAATTTGAGGTTTATAAATAATTATGGCACATAAAATTGCGATTACTGGTGCCGGTGGCGGTGTTGGTCAAAGCATCATAAAGTCTTTGTATAATACCGACTATGACATTATTGCATTAGATGGTGAAACTCTTGCAACAGGATTATATGCAGTACCAAATTCTTATTTAATACCATTTGTTAATAAGCCTGATTACATATCAGTTTTATTAGGCATTTGTAAGAAAGAAGGTATTTCTTTACTATTTCCTGGTCTTGACGCCGAATTAGAAACATTATCCCTAAATGTAGATGCATTTAAAGCAATAGGAACAACGGTAATAGTTAGTAATCCAAATGTAATTAAATTATCTAATGATAAACAATATATGTATGATTCTTTAGATAGAAATGTTGCGGGAAAATTTCCATTTACCTTTCCTCTTAGTCAGGCAAAAAATGTAGAATTTCCTGTTATCATTAAACAAATGGTTGGTGGAGCTAGATCACAAAATGTATTTTTGGTAAAGGATAAAACCGAATTAAAACTGATATTAGCTAAAATAGGTGATAATATCGACAATTTCATTCTTCAAGAATACATTGAGGGTGATGAATATACTTGTGGAACAATAAACTTAAACAATGAATGTAAAGGTGTTATTGTTATGCGTAGGATTCTTCGAGATGGCGACACATACAAGTGCTTTTCGGAACACAATATTGTTATAGAAAAGTGCGTAAAAAATATAGCTGATACAATTAAGCCATTTGGTGCGTGTAACATACAATTAAGAGTAAGAAATGGTGTTCCATTCATCATAGAAATAAATGCAAGGTGCTCCGGAACAACTGCGGCACGAACACTTTGCGGATTTAATGAACCAAAGATGATAGCGGATTTTATATTAAAAGGAAAAGAACCAGAATTTGATATTAAACCGCTCACGATTTTAAGATATTGGAATGAGCTTGTCGTAAGTAATACTGCTATTAGTTCTCTACAACGGCAGGGAGAATTAAAAGGAAGCACAATACAATTATGAATATAGGTGTTATTGGCGCAAATGGTTTCATAGGAAGAAACCTATGCCTTAAATATATCCAATTAGGACATAAAGTATATGCATTTTATAAAACTAATTATGAAAGCATACCGAAAGAGTGTGTTTTATGTCCGACACAAAAATTTCCTTCTATGGAATGGTCACATATGTCTGATTTAGATTGTTTGTTTGTTTCAATGGGAAATTATTATTCTTCCCACAGAGATTTTCTTAATCAACTTTCGTTATTACAAACCTTTGGTATTAAACTAAGATACAAAAAACTTATTTTCATATCTAGCACTGCGGTATATGGTGAGCATAAAGATACTATACATGTTAATAGTTCATATAATAATCCAAGAGAATATGGAATGGCAAAATTGGCTCAAGAATTTTTAATAATGTTAAAAGAAAATTACACAATAATTCGACCAACATACATCTACGGAACAGGAATGGATAAAAAATCATTGCTGCCTATTTTATTAAAGGCTGCTATCACTGATAAAAAAATTACTATTATAGGAAACAAAGATAGATGCCAAGATTATCTTCATATTGATGATTTAACCGAACTTTGTTATAAAATTTCTATTAAAAACAATAATCATTCAATGGTTTTAGCTGCATCAGGAAAATCAATTACAAATATTGAATTGGCAAATATGATTTGTAAGTATTTGCCTGACACAACACTTTGTTTCGAAGATGGTATGTATTCTCCATCATTTAATTTTTATATAACCGATAGCATTCAAAATTTTAATTGGAATCCTAATTATTCTATAGAAAATTGGATAAAAAATGAAATAAATAATTATGAGCGATGAAAAATATTTTATAGATTGTGGTGCGCATTGTGGAGAATCAATTCTTACCGCAAAACAAAGGTTTGGTGTTAATACACATGTAATTTCTTTTGAACCAATTCCTTATTTAGCAAATCAATTAAAAGAAATTCATGAAAACAATAACACTGTACAAATCCTAAACGCCGCGGTGTGGATTAACGATGATATCAAAAAAATTTATGTATCAACCGATATAACCGATGGCTCTTCTTTGTTAGGAAAATCCATTAATAACTTGGATGAATCTGTATATATTAATGTGCCTTGTGTAGATTTATCAAAATGGTTATTAGAAACTTTCACTGAACAAGATTATGTTATTCTAAAATTAGACATTGAAGGCGCAGAATATGAAGTATTAAATAAAATGATAAATGACGGCTCTATAAAATTAATCAAAGAATTACATGGTGAATGGCATGACAACAAAATATCTGATGCGCACACGCTAGAGCTTTCTAAAAAAATTTATAAGTATTTAGATGATAATAATATAAAATTAAATGTTTGGGAAATACACATTCCTACAATTGGAAAAGCCAATCAATACTTAGCAGATAGACCTAAAACATTAAAGGCGTATATATGATAGACATACCAAAAATCACATTTTGTATACCATCAAAAAATAACAAGCGTTATCTTGAATCGTGTGTAAAATCCATACGAAAAAATTCTTACAGAAATGACCATGACATTTCAATTTTTGTTGATAAAGATACAGATGGTACAGTTGACTGGTTAAAAAATGTAAAAGATGTGTATAATTTAACTTACCATATCAATCCTGATTTAAATAATTCTTTATATGGAATTGGAAAAGCTTATGATTATTGTATTAGAAATTCTGCCACAGATATTTTTATGATTTTTCACGCAGATATGATGCTAGCGAAAGGTGCCGACTTAGAGGCCTACAAATATCTTGAAAGAAGAAAAGTTGTTTGCTCCACGAGAATTGAGCCGCCTTTACACCCTGAGGGATTAGAGAAAATAGTAAAAGATTTCGGTATGTGGCCGGAACTTGATGTAAAAGATGGCTTTAAAGAAAATGAATTCAACGCATTTGTTGAACAATGTAAATTAGATTTTAAAGGTAAGACTACTAATGGATGTTTTGCTCCGTGGATGATGTATAAAGAAGATTTTGAAATTATCGGAATGCATGATCCAATTATGAAATCAGCAAGAGAAGATAGCGATGTATTTAACCGAATGATATTAAATGGTTATACTTTAATCCAATCTTGGGAATCATTTGTTTATCACTTAACTTGCAGAGGTGGACAGTTTGAACATGGTGTTTTGACAAAAGATCACTCACAAAAATCAAAAGATTGGCAAATTTTAATGCATAATTCTACATTGGAATTTATAAGAAAATGGGGGTCTGGAGTAAAGCACGATGAATATTTACATCCAATTGTAAAGAAAAAATATGATGTGGGTGTAATTGTCAAAAATTGCAATGAAAATGTATTACAATATTTAGAGCCATGGTTCTCAACTTTATATGTTGATTGTGATTATGATAATTACATAAACCAAACCCAACCAAATACTAAATTCGATTTATCTAACAAAATCAGACCATATGATAATGATAAACAAAATTATGTATTAATTGATTTTGACGCGAAAAATTTAACTCAAGACAGATTTCTTATCATAACTGAAATGTTACCTGATATTCTATCAGAATCCGCTGTAATCGGAGATATGGAATATGATATATTTAAATTCTATATCGGTTCGTTGGAAAGTTACGAAAAGAAATTAATAACATTGGATGACATTTATTTTACTTCACAATTATTATGATTATAACCCTAATATTTTTAATAACCCTACTTCTAATTATATGGTTTGATACCGACGCTTTTGTTGAATATTGCCGTCTATTTCATCTATCAAAATTATTTAAAATAGACCTATTTGATGAAGCATATAAAAAGAACTTTGAATTGACTTATCATCATTTTATAAAAAGATACCACGATTGCTTCTTTGTTCGACTAATAATGTGCCCAGTCTGTTTATCTGTGTGGTTATCTATAATATTTTGTATAATATTTAGCTGTTTTATTAATATTCCAATTGTTTGTATAAGCTCTTTAGTTGTTTACTATTTATTGAAAACACTAAAAGATGAACATTAACAATTTTACAGAGTTTAGTAGTCTTATAAGAAATTCCAACCTTGAATCAATTTCTCCATTTTCAAATTTCATTGAATTAGTAGAAAATTATAAAACATTGTGTGGCTGTAAAGGAGCAGCAGTAAAAGAAAGCGCAAGAACAAATGCAAATAATACATATGTTAGAATAGTAACCGATAATTTGCCAAATTATATGCCACACATAAAAAATAAAATCAAAGAGTCTTCCATCTCCTTCTATAACGAAGGCGTTTTAATAAAAACATATTAAGTTGTCAACTTAATCTTCCAATTGTATACCAATGGTTTAATAAAAACAATCTTCTTCTTACTCTTTGTGACTTTGTAACCACTATTATTATGCCCATCCATATATTGAGCATAACGCTTCAAACATTCCGCTTTATCTTCTCTCGCTAACCGCCCACGTTCTCCATCTTCTTTTGCCCACAATTTAAGTGGAGATTTCTGTATGGAACTGCCGCTTGTCATACCAATCTCAATCCAATTGTCGGAAAGGTATACCGAACCATTTCGAGTCATTTGTGTGTTATATGCTAAGTCTCTTTCGGGCTGAACAAATGTTTCCAATAAAATCAATTCATCACCATAACGAGCTTTCCAATCCTTAGCTCCAATGATTCTTAATTGTTTTAATGCCATACTGCCTGTATTCTTTATGGTTATATTTGACTGAATAAGACAGAATCGAGAGTTATTGGCGACTTTATTCAAGTTTCGCATTTTTGTTTTAGAATCCCAGCCGATATATTTGTCTATACAGGCTACAGCTATAACCGCACTGCTAATTCCTACTGCTCCAATCAAATTTCCACTCTTGGATTCATAGACAAGATAGCTTAATCGGCGGGATGGTATGGATTTGAATTTTACATAACTATGATAAGTGTCTATGGTATCTTTGAAAAGTTTATTTTTTATAGAAGAATTACATGATTCTAATACCACGGGAGAATTATCATTATTAGTAAAATCAAAGAAATTAGACATATTCAGTTATTTTTTCCTTATCTAATTTCTTTTTTGGATACCGCAAGGATTTATAATTCATGCTCTTTAATAATTCCTTGCGTTCTATCTTATTTCCAAGAGGATAAACATATCTTTCTTTTACTGATAATTCTTTTATCCAGAATGGCCGCGGTAATACTGCCACAAGTTTATTAAATTCAAATGACCCATACTTATTAAATAATGTTCGACCATGTACCCACTTTTTGCCACCATCAAAACTAACTACATAACCACTTGTGCCTTTTGGCCGTTCTATATTCTGATAAATGAAATTAGCAGCGGCATATATTGTACCTATGTGTCCAGCGTCTGGGTCAGCATAACTTATGATGCACTTTATGTTTGAATGAAAATTTTTAATGTAATCAATAGCTTGACTTATAAACCATGACTCCGTATTTTTGCCAAGACAATCATCAACCCAAAGTCGTTTTAATTCCCATGTATTGCTAGCATTTAACAGGGGCGAAATGCTTTTTGCGACATTTGCGCCGGCCGTGGGACCAAAAATAATTACTCCTAATAACTTATCGGTATCAAAGAATCCTTCAACAAACTCCTTTTTATATAATCCAAGGCAAAGTTCAGCGATAGTCCACTTATGCGTGTAGTGGTTTTTAACAATTAAATCTTTAGCTTCACTATTCGATGCCTTTTGTATATAAAGATTATTCATCAAATTTAATATTTTTTCGATTAATACCAATCTTATCTAAATAGGATGGCATATCAAAATTATCAATGACAGAGAATCCTTTAATAGCGCCAGGAGTTTCATGAATACTCCAATTACGATATGAAGATTCCCACTCAGGCCTAATATCATCTGGAATAATATGACCAATGACTACACCAAAATTGTAATAATCATAAATTTTATCACGCTGCATACCCGTAATACAATCCTTGTTAATGACAAAACTACAGCTACTACTATTGCTTACAAATCCTGTGCGTATTTTCATATTATTCCTTTTAACCTTTATGGCCAATCATTTCAAGCCGTTCAATCGCTGCATCACCATGTTTACTATCAGTAAATACTCTAAATTTATCTAAATAATAAACAGTTTTGCAGCCACTACAATATAACCACTTTGTAAAGTAGTATGATTGGTTTGGCTTAGGCTTCCAATTTGGCTTATGCACCTGTTCTATGACAGGTGTATTACACTTACGGCATAGCTGGCCAATTTCGGTAATTGGATTGCCATTTGGCTTATTTAAGTAATCTAAATAGGTTGTTTTCATATTATAATTCCTTTATTTAAAATAATAATTTTATAACCCTTCAATGCCACATTTAAGCAAAGAATCATTTACAGCAGCTTTTATGGTTGAATCATTCAACATACAGATATAGCTATTATTACATTTATAACCGATAGCTTCCCACTCTATTTTAATATCACCAGACTTCTGTAATATAGGGTCATTAAATTCTTCATGCTCATTCGGCGGTAAATCAAAGATTTTGTTACCGCCCGAATCTATATTATATTTAGCAATATGCACTAGCTTCCCACCCAATTCTTTTTGCAACCAATAACATTCATCCCGCTCATATGTCGTATAACGAATATCAGTTATTATATTCACAGAAGCTTTAGAAGCCTCTAAATCCTTTTGTAACGCTTCAATCCAATATCTGCCTTTCGTTTGTTTTCTCTTAACATCGCCATACCAAACTAAAAGAGGTCTAAATATTTCTTTCTCTTCATTCTTTTCTGAATAAACACTTAAATCCAAATATGTTTTAATGAAATCTGCGCAATCCTCTTTAAGATAATACGCAAGAGCAAAAGTCTTTGCGGTTATATTTTTCTTCTTTAAAATATCAATCGCAACATCCGCAAATAAATTCTTCCCAGCTCTAGCCAATCCTGATATGCCAATGATTGTTTTATTCATTTTTTACCTTTGATTACAAAATCCATTTTAATATATTCCAATGGCTTAATTGGTTTAATAAGTATATCGCACAACAATATGGATTTAGGATTGTTTTGATACCACCATTTTCTGTGTGCATTTTTTGCGTTGCCAACATATTCTGTTGTGTGATTGCCACAATATAAAGCATTATCCAGTTCTTGTGTATATAAATTCCACATTTGTAATTCAGCACAATACAATCTACGGATTGATCTATATAACAATTTCTTCCATAGCGACCAACTATTCCACATTATTTTAGAATCAACCTTATAATCTTGAGTCTTTAACTTCAAAGATTCTTCAATAAGATTGTTTACACAAGAAATTGTTATTTCTTCATTTTTATTCATTTGGATTCCATCAATTTCTTAATTTCTTTTTCGGTATGCCCATACCCCTTACAAATTTCATTTAATTCATGCATGCCATGCTTGGTGTCGGATAATAAGTAGTAATATTCCGTAGCAGTATTCAGACTGACATTGAATTTTTTGACGATTAATTGAAGCAGTTCTTTGTTAAGCTTTTCTCCCTTTCTTTTTATATAAGGAAAGAATCCCTTACTATACGGAACAACTTCACAACACAATTTATAAAAGTTTTTACTATCAATAACACTAAAATATTTGCTAATAAAAGAAACTTCTTCAATAATAGATTTATCCATGCTTAATACACGACAAATCATATAATGATTAAATGATTTCTTTTCATCGTCGGTAAGTTTATCGAAGTAATCAGGTGATTTACCCTGCCTGATATGGCTAATATGGTCGAATAATCCCTTAACCTTTGTGGTTGAGGCGTTGTTTGTCTTTGCTTTCATCACCTTGTAATTTCTTTATCTGTTTTTCTACTGTGTTTAGCCTAGATAGTATCACAAGATGGTTATGATCTAAAGTATTTATATTTTTACCTGTATCTTCATTGTTTTTATTTTGGTATAAGGTGTTTTCATTCACCACGATTCGCATAGAGAGAAATAAAAATACTATTATTCCAACTATGTAGCCAAGAATAGCTGGAAATATAACAACTATAATTGTCATTATAATTGAAAACAAAAGACTTAATAGAATTTTAATTTTATGAGTCAAAATAATTATCTAGTTCTGTTATAACCGGCGGTATATCTACTACCGGCTTTTTATTTTTTTTCTTTACCTTATTCAATTTCTTGAATTTCTTCGACTTTTTAAATGTATTAATCGCTCGGCCGCCGAAATGATTAATGTCTGAATTTCTTTTGTATGTTTTACCCATAAATTTTGCTCTTGTTTTATAATCTGGAAGAGAACGGAAGTTTTATTGCTTCCGTTCCCTTTTCCAAGTTTTTTAGCTGCAAGAAAGCTCTTCGGCCTTATCCAAGACGGCTCGCAGTGAACGGACTTGACGACCATTCAATTCTAGCCTTTCGTAGCCATCACGAATTGTCAAGCGTGTAGCCTTCTTTGCTCCTGCAAATGGCGTAGAAATAAATGTCTCTATACCACCATTCTTATCATACACAAAGTATGTTCTATTGTTTTTGTTTGTTTTAATAACCATATACTATTTTTCCTTTATTGTTTCCAGCGTTTTACTGAATCCATTGTGTATTATAGGCGTTTTCAACCCTTTAGTCAATATCTTATTGGTTATTATATATTAAATATATTCCTGCGGTCTTAAAGGTTTAAATAAACCCCTTTAATTAATTCTGGGAGTCGATTCTATGCGTCTTTATTAGGTTTATATAGAAAGACCCTATTCAAAGAATTCGCTGTTTTTTTCGTTGATTTTTGTAATTTTTTCTAAAATACATCGTTTATCTTCTAAGTATAAATCATTTGGGGAAACATAAAACATACCAATCTTATAATCAGCATATGCGACTGTTTTTTTCTGATAATAAAGTTTTGCATTGGAAGCGTCGGTGCTTCTCATTTCTATATAATAGATTCTTAAATCGGTAAGTCTATACAATTGATTTTTTGGAATGTGAAATGATTTAAGAAGTATTTGACTATCCGTAAATTCTACATATGCTCCCCGTTGCCCTTTAACAATTCTATTATAACCATTAGATACAATTGTTCCAGACTTCGTATATAAATTATCCTTACCCCCACCTTCTGCTATTAAAAATTTTACATTCCGCATATTACACAGCCACATTAACACATGGTAGAACATTAACAGACTCTTTCACCTTTTCGGATTCGGAAATTGTCATTATTTCCACCAACTTAGAATCTTCTATTATTTTATCAATTTTTACTTCTTGTAAATGAAAAGGAAATTCTATATTTATTTCTTTACACGCATCTATCATATGTTTACATGGAGTACAATTCCCACAACTAAATCCATATAGTGTTGGAGTTTCGCATGTCCAACAATACTTCAACAAATCATTGTCAAGTAATTCTTTTATAATTTCTGCTTTATTTTTCCATTCAAGCGGAAATATTAATTCACTGGATTCTTTTGCAAGTATTTTTGTAAAATGTTTAAACGCAACATTAAATTCTGTCTTATAATGCCAGAAATCGTCGGTGCGCATATAACCGAATGCTAAATCTTCATCCTGCTCTAAATAAGAGGCGGCTATGCCCAACCAAATGTTTGGCTGTATTAATCCACCATTATTTGCTCCATCAATATCAATGTGTCGTCTGGTTGGCGTAGTAATTACAACTTCACCAACATGGTCAAGAATATGTCCCATTTCAAACAATCTTCGATGAATAGCAAGACGGGCTGCAGCATTTTCAGCGACGGCATAAATTTGTGGATGAATAACTGATATAGTTCGAACACGCTTTTTTTCTTTGAGCAGTCGTAATAAGGATAATGTTGAATCACAACCACCAGACCACACAAGTAAAACTTTGTTATTCATATCATATAAAAATAACAAACTTGAATGAAATTGTCAACTATTTATATAAGAATAATTTCTTAATTACCGTCCAACATCACCTAAATACATTGTCTTTGCATCTTCATAGTTAAGGTCAATCATTTTATCATAAAATAGAATATCAGACTTTAACTGATTTTGCTTCTTTAAATTGATATAGCGTTCAATTGCTTTTGGTTTCCACCAATTTAATATTTCGTTCTTACCACCAGCAAATAAAGGCTTTAACTTCAATTTATCCTCTGTGATTTTATCGCATAAAAAATCTTTGGTATTCTCATAAAAACAAGAATAATATGTCCCCCTTAAAAAGCCATGAATAAAATCTTTCTGCTTCATCCCCAATTCTGAAAAAATAACACCTAACGCCCGTTGCTTCGCGGCGGTAACCGGCCCTGACACCCCTTCTTTTTGTGTCATCATCTTATCGTATTTTACTTTGTGGTGTATCTTAATATAGTCATGCCATATCTTATAATAATTATCATCTGGCTTTAAAGCAACCTTTCCAGCGCTTGAACCGCATTTATGCCACCACTTTAAACTATTATACATACTATAACTTCCATATAAGCTAGTTGTAGTCATTCCGGCCAATACATTGCCATATAATTCTTTCCACTTGTCTCGAATAACATCGGTGGTTATTAAACAAGCTATCAATTTGCCCCCGAGAAAATTATATCCAAATGGTTGCGTGCTCATAATACAACTTCCAATTGCACTATTGTTAATCTTTTTATTCCCTTTTAATTTATTTACAGATGTCCAACCAAGATATTTGTCCCTATCTTGAATGCAAATAACATCGCTGGAAATTGATACCACACCTAAATATTTATCATCACTAGTAATTAGAAACTTTAGAAAGCGGCCGGGGGTTTGAGAAAATTCCATGGTGTGTCCAAAGAGTCTCAATATCAACCAATCTTCTTCTTCGGAATCATCCACCAATTTAATAATTGGATTTAAATTTTGTATTTCTTGTATAGTTTGCTGTTCATCATTAATATCAGAAGGCATCCATATCTTTGCTTTAACAGTAGATAACTTTCCAATGAATTTTTTATAAGCTCTTACCTCTACCCATTTTTTGTAAAAAGTTTGTTCAAACACATCCATCTTTTTCAAGTAGGACATGTGTTCAACAAACTTTTTTTTCTCTTTTTCGTAATCAAAATCAATCACATCAAAGAATTGATTAGATGATATATTCATGATTATTTTGTGGAGCGATAAATTAGTTTGAATTCCATTATCAATTTATTTTTCGATTTTGAGGAATTTAAAATCTGCCACACTTCGTAAATATCCGCATTTGCTTGATTTGTAAGTTTTGTTCTACCTCGCCGTTCAACATTATCTCCAATGACTTTTTCGGGTTCTTTAAAATCTAAAAAATCTTCGGAGGAAGTGTATAATATGGACGGAGTTTGAATCTGTCCTTTTTGTAAATGCAAAACTATTTTTTTAGCTATTTCTTTCATAAAAATATTGTGTGCTGGGGGCGCTCAGCACACATCATTTCCCGTGGTATTAAACCTTTACGGCAGTTTTAACCGGTGTTACGGTTGTCGTTACTACCTTTGTCGGTGCATTATTTGTTGGAGTTGTTACCGTTGTAACATCCACCGAATTATATGCTTCGTTAAGCATTACTCCAGAAGTCCGCGCATCTTTAATAATGGCTTCACTTACTGGCAGGTTAGCAAATATCAACTTTGGCCGGCCTTTACCAACGTGGAATGTACCAATTGAAGTCACTTGTTTTGCTTCAATGGCGTTATTCAATCTCACGCGGAGTGTAATATTAACAAACTCAGGATTTAACTTACTGAGTGCGTCAATTGTAAAATGGCTTGATGGCCACTTAACCGTCAAGTTTGTCTTATTTTTTCTATTTGTCTTTTTTGTATTCATCTATATACTATCTTCCTTTCTTATAAGATACTATGAAACAATACTTTTGTCAACACAATACTTATAAAGCCTTTTTTAAAAACATTATATTTAAAGATTTAGCGATTTCCACAACGTTTTCAATATTTATAAAACTTGCATTTTCTCCATACATTTTTTTAAATTGTCTTACCAATTTATCACCATTGTCAGAAGATAGGTCATAATCATAATTTTTCTCTTTTATAAAATAAGAAAGTATTTCATACCCTTTATTTTTAATCTTTGTTACTTGCCGGTGAGTATGAGCCGCGGCCTTTTCATCTCTGTACGTATAATATAACTCACCAACGCTATAATGCATAAATGGTTCACCATCAGAAAAATTAATAAAATAATACAAACTGTCAGGGTCGGGATTTTGAATGTTATCTATAATTGCTTCAAAGGCTAAACCTTCTGGTGTAAATCCGGATGGTATTAAACATGGAAATAAATTTACTATTTTTGTAAATTTATCTTTTTGAGAATCATAAGCTAAAACAACATATGGTAATTGACTTTTTGAAGAATGCCCACCAATAGCCGTTGTTCTAAAAGTCACCGATACATTAATATTATTTATCATTGATGCAGCTTTGCAAATAGCAACAACTGCAGTCATTGTAGTTGTCCACTTTTTATTGCGCATGGATGAACTAGCATCTACCGATAAATGAATGTTAATATTCTTGTATTTATCAACATAGTGTGAAGAAAAGATTGAATCTGAATCCCACCCCAATTCAAACAAAGTTCTTTTTTCTAATTTTCCTGTTGTGCGCCGTAAAAATTTAGTGTAATTCTCTTCGTTTCGTATCTGCAATTTGCTGCCCAATAATGTTCCAAGCGTGATGCCACGCTTAACCGCAAGAGTATTTTCTGTATCTTCTTCTGTCTTTATCTTAAATACATTATGGTCTGATAATGGAAATGTATCATCTGCAATTAATTCTTTTGTAAGATTTTTTACAAAAATGCAATCCACTCCACCAACTTTATCTGAGGCTTCGCTGGTATCGTAATCTTTACCAACAATAGATATAGTTATATTATTTTTTTCAATTAAATCTAAAAGCCTTTTATCTTTCTTTATAAGTTTTTTCTTTTTTACATTTCCACTCAAAAAATCTTTTTGTTTTTCTAATGCTTTTATTGCTTTCTCCCGTTTTGCTGGAGATAATGGTTTTAAATCAGAAGGTTTGCTTGTATCATCTGTGGTCGAAGGCAGCGGAGAAGAAGTGTTTGGAATTGGGGTGTTTCCACTGATATCATCGAATGGCTTTAATAATTCGTCGCCACCAGATTCATCTTGTTTTGTTGGCGATGCTATAGCATTATTAGTAATATTGTTTAATATGATTTCAGAAATTTTACACGCAATATCAAATCTATCTTGAGTTGTAGACAGGCGTTGTATATTTTTTAAATCAATCACATCCCATATCTGTTTTAATCCAGGAAGAGCATTCAAATCTGTGTTTTCATTTGTTAAGTTTATAATTCTATATTTATAAGATGATATATCTGATTCTCTAAAATCTGAAGACTTTAGCAAATCATCAATTATTTTGTTATTGTAAAATTTGTCATATAATGCGGAATAATATCCTCGATAGCCGGGAGATGTTTTGTATATATAAAAATCTATATATCTATCCTCAACATAGTTAAACATTATTTGAAGAATATCTGCTACCGTTTCTTTAAAAATCAATTTTGGTTCGGCTATATCATACAAATATCTTGGCACTTTTTGCCATAGTGTTTTTGCTAAATTAAAATCGGTCAATAGAATATGACTCCCTTCATGTAAGGAAAGACCAACAGCAACGTCAAAATCTTTCCTTTTTTCTATATCCGCAGAGAGCCATATTCTATTGCCATCCGTAAAACTCATTCCACTACCAAGTTTTGTATCAGAAAAATTTACAATGATACTTTTTCCAGTTAAAATATTTACAAAATTAGATACAAGTCTTCGAGAAGCGGCTAGTTTAATCAAATCGGTGTTAATTGCCGAATTAGATTCTTCTTCTTGATATAAGACTTCATCTAACCAATAATCAGAATAAATTTCCTCTTTAACTTTTTTCATAAATTAAAATGGGTGGTCTGGTGGTTGCACTGGGGAGTCTGGGTCTGGGAAAAATGGTGAAGATTGTTCCACTGGCGATTCTAAATATTTTTGCACAAGTTGTTTCATATACACTCTTTCGCTATCTACACCACCATCATTTGAAAAATTTGGATAAATAGCCGCTTCGGCAATTTCATTCAGCGTAAATCCATCTTTTAATAAATCTGTCATCTCAACAACTGAACGCGTTGATAGAAAATTGCTAACCTTCGGGTCTTCACTCTTTATTTGCGTTCGAGTATGCTCTGCAATTTCAACAATGGAATTCAATGTTTTAAGTTGATTTTCATCGGTTAGATTAAACCGTTCTTTCATCAAATCAAACTCTTTTTCTTTTGAAAGAGGATTCATTTCGATTTTAACAGAAAATCTATTCAATAATGCTCTATCCATTACTCTAGTAGCGGTATATTCATTTCCAATATTAGCTGTCCCTATAAAGGTTACACCATCAGCCACTTTCACAGTATCGGATTCCTTTTTTTCGTCAATTCTAAGATAGCGCTGTAATTCATCCAATACAGTCATTAAAATATTTACCGCATCATGATGCGCTCGACTTAATTCATCAAGAAGAATTATAGAATTCTTTGTTTTTATAGCTTTGACAAATAAAGATTCATCAAAAATTGTACCGGTATCCTTATCAAAATGGGTGTTGCCTATAAGGGAACACCGAGCATCTGTCATTGCCCCAAGATTAAAATAATAAAACTTATCTTCTCGTTTAAGAGCTTTTGCTATAGAATGAGCCGCAAGAGTTTTGCCACTTCCCGTAGGACCAATTATTAAGGTGGTTTTGCCTTTTATAACACTTCTATATAAATATTTCCACTTAATATCATCAATAATAAGAGTGGGCGGCTTACAAGATTGACAATCTTCCAATGAATTTATATCAACATTTTTAGTATTTTCCAAAGCTTTTGTTTTCATTCTGATATTAGTATATCAGATTTTTTATATTAGTCAACTAAAATTTAAATGCACAATTATGTTTTTAGTTTTTTATTCTTCAACTTGATAAGATGTGCTTTTTCTTTTTTATCTTGCTTTGGCGGTGTAAACTTGACTTTATCACCTTTAACACTGTGGTCAGATAGTTTATCAAACTTTTTGACTTCGGCTAAGGGTTTATCAGGCAAATCTTCGTCTTTCTTTACTTGCTTTTCGTTGTAGTCCTTGTTTTCGTTTTTGGTATCAGAAACCTTTTTAATAGTTATATTGGCACTTACTGGTTGGCCTTCTACCTTTTTATTATCATCTTTCTGATTTGGCGCATTTTTATTATATGCTTTTATTACATAATTTGATTCGTCATCAAATTTCGATTTAACATATTCTTTTAATGCTTTTGGATTCAAATTAAACTTTCTCTCGCGGTCAGCTTTATCTTTGAAATACACCACATCAAAGTTTTCTTTCCACATCGGCCGAATATCAAAATAGTGTGAGCCACAATTATGAATGGTAAAATTACCAGCGTCATTTGCAACCATTATAGCGTCTTTATTTTCTTTCTTTACAATATCTTCGAATATATCTTCCACGATAGTAATATTGCCCTTTGCTTTTTCTACCTTTATTTCTTCGATGGATTCCTTAATAAGACTCTTTAATTTCTTTCCAACAATTTCCCGCAACATAGACTCTTTTTGTGGTCCATTGTAAGGACTAACAAATTTGTTCATACCACCACTTAATACACCAACTCCCTTATCAGAAGAAATTGGCGGTACCAATTTACCAGCATCTGGAACAAGCGTGGATGCCATAGGATTATCACCTATTTTTAGAATGATTGCATCTTTAACCGCTGGTTTATTAACTTGAATATAAGTGGATTCCTTAGATGCATTTCTATTATAAAATACATTGCTCAATCTTTCATACAATACATCTGCTAAAAACAATTTACTGACATCAGTTTCTTCCTCTTGAGCCGCATAATTCAATTCTTTAACATCAAGTTTAAGACCACCTTTATATTCTTTTACAACCTTATCTATTTCTTTCAATACATTAGTCTTAGTGCCCATTTCTTCGGCATCTGTTTCGTCGCCGCCACCAAGAAATTCTAAGTCATCTCGCCCCTCTGTCTTTACTAAATTGTCATCTGGTCCCTTGGAAAGATTTACCAATTGTGCATTTAATTTTGCGTATTCTTTCTTTAACTGGCCAGCACGATAATAGTCATCCTTGTCCTCAAGATAGCTAATTTGATTGCTAATCTGTTCCATCTTCTTTTTAAGCTGATAAGATGGGTCAGACTCATTCAACTGTTTTTCTTGCATACATTCTTTTATTAAATTAATAAATTGGGTTTTTGTCATATTCTTATTTCCTTGTTCAGCAATGGCACTATTATCTTTTATATAGCCACTTTTATCTGCGTTAATTTTAAATCCGTATTTCTTTGCTAGCCTCTGTGAAGAATACATAGTAGTATCTAAGGGCAATCCTTTAGTAGCAACCACAATATCACGAAATAACACTATGGAGTTATTAGTAAAAAGAGGCAACAGCTTGTTTTCGATTTCTATCGAAACCTTATCCATAAAACCACGCGCTTCGCCGCGGTCAAGTGGTTTTCCAAATTTTTCTGCCCAATCTTTAGCGGGTGGCATAATTTCTTCTTCAAGATTAGGGTCAAGATATTCAGGAGTTTTTATGTAGCCATACTTTCCGGAATTATGTACAAATCCCAATGTTTTAGCTATAACATTGGATAATCGCACGACTGTATCTAATGGATAGTGTTTTGTGACATTCATAATTTCAACATAACCAACTTCTGATTTGGTGTGAAAAAGTGAGACTATTTTTTCTATAATTTCACGCTCTAAATTGTGTAAAAATTCATTGGCTTTAAGGGAATTTGCCGTAGCCTTACTAAAAAGAATGCTATGATAATTTGGCTCACCATATTTTTGCAATTTCTGTAGTTTATTCCAATCATCATCATTATAACCGATTTCATTAAGCGGTTTTTTTAGAATCTTTTTCAGTGAAATTTTACTCATAATCGTCTGTATTATATAAATATTATCAGAAAAATGAATTCTTCGGTTTATTTTGACAATTAATCTCTTCGATTTCGTCTTTGTGTTCCGTACTTTTAGGATATGCTATGGCAGGATGCTTTAATGTCTCAATCAATTTTCTCTTTAAAATCTTATTGCAAATGAATATAACATAGCGGTGTTTATTGCTTTCTTTCTTTCTCCAAAACGTTTTTCCAATTGCTTTCTTTAAATGCTCTACATTATGACTGCCCCAAGTCGAACTTACTGTCCGACTATGAATCCACTTATAATTTGGCGGTCCCTCCAAACTAACACTATAATTGGGCATTAATGCAATACTTGAGTTGCCTTGATATATAAAGCCGACGGCTTGATATATTGTTCCCTTATGGTGTTGTTCGCCATCTGCATAAGACAACACACATTTAATGTGTGGAAAATCTCTGTGTAATAGTTTAAACGATTGAGTTATACAATAACTTTCTATATTTTTACCATAGCCATCATGTATAAAAAGCCGCGTGAGTTCAAAGACTTCACTAATATTCAGCAAGGGCGTAATACTAGCAGCTGCGCTTCTTCCTACGGGTTGAGCATAAACTATACAGCCTATCAGTTCATCTTGGGTGCCTTCAATAAAGCCAAGATGAATATCTGTTTTATAATAAATTCCGTAAGCGACTTGGCAAAGTGTCCATTTATGACTATAATGAAAAGTAATAATCATACTTTTTGCAACAGATTTGTCAATTTGTCGTAAATAAACTTTTGATGTGTCTACAAAATTCGATTCAGTCATACCACAAGAATTATACCCAAAAACAATAAAAAGTCAATTTATATTTCTTCAATCAACTTCCACTTATATTTCTCATAAGCTTCCATTGTCATAGGAAATAATTCTTTACAAATAGACTTAATAGCCCTGCTGTATTCTTGTATTTCCCATTGCGCATGTTCATCACCACGCAATGTTATAAAATGTAAGAGGTTTTTCATATCCCAACATGCGTAGATTTCGGTATAAATGTTTAGAGGCAACACCATCCGAGCCATTTCTCTTGCAATACCAGCATCAATTAAATTTTCATAAAGAGCATAAGATTCTGAGCAATGTAAATAAACTGCATTCGTAGCGTCTTTATATCTATCTGCCCACAATTTAGGATTGAATTTTTCTTCGTTTACACTTCCTTGCTTATTCTTACCATCTTGTTTTCTCCATTCTTTTGGTATATAAAACTCATTCGGTAATTCCGTATATCGTGCACTGACTTCATTTAAATTCTGCATCCGGTGTCTAACATACTGCCGCATCACAAAGATTGGCATTTTGATATTCAGAGTTAATTTTATCATCTCGAAGGGGCTTGTGTGTTTATTCTTCCAAAGATATTCGATTAATTTCTTATCGGAATCTTCTCCCTTACTTGGAGACTTATAGCTTATTCTAGCCGCTTCACAAATTCTTTGGTCTGTACCCATATGGTCTATATAACGCACAAACCCATGATGGTCTAAAACTGAAATCGTATAACCTTTATCCATATTACAACTCTCCCATCGTCAAACAAAGCATAATCAGCTTTTTTAAGTTATCAGAATCATTACAATCAATTTTATAATCTGATATAAATTTCATAATATTTTTTGTCCAAAAAGACAATACATCCGACTCTTTTCCAATAGCACTCATTTTTTCTTTTTGTAAATGTGCTTTTAATTTATCAAATTCAAATATTATATTTTTTCCCTCACAATATTCTAGCCATTTTTCATGCAATCTCTCTTCTTTCATATAACCTCTTTATTTAATTGGGCAAATACCATTGGTACATTCAACGCCATCAATCTCACTGCCTGTGATTGTTTCAAATCCTTTAAATGGAACAATATTCTCTTTTAATGCTTCATATGTTTCTTTGTTTATTTCTTCATATGGAGCTTGAATAAAGCCGTGCTCACTATGAAGCAAGAAACTTACAGTTTTTACACTATTATTATAATTTTGTTTTAACCACTCTTTTATTTCTGGCAAATCTTCTTTCTTATAATATGCAGTAATTGATACAGATTGGTCCGCCCACTCTTCTTGAAGCATTTTCATTATTTCCAATTGTTTAATCACTCCACAATCTTTTGCTAATAATGTACTATCATCAAATTCACATGGGAAGTCAATGACTAATATGTTATGGTTTTTAGAACCATCAAATCTTATTTCGGGTTCAATGTGATAATTGTGTTGTTTGAGAATCTCTATAAGTGGGTCATTCGATGAAAATCTTATTCGGCGGATAAAATACTTTGAAAAGCCAGGATGTCCTCCGGGAGTTGTTCCAAACACTAAACCTTTTGTGCCAGATGGTTGTATTACTGTCATTCTATTGGATTCGGGATAACCTTTTTTCTTTGACCACTCTTTGTCAAATTTTCTAAGACCTCTATAAGTATAATTTCCCCATTCTTTTACAACATCCAATCGCTGACAAATTCCTGTGATACTTTGTCCAATTTTAAAATTTCGATGAACAACCTTATTGGTTTCTTCATGAACATAATTCATATTACAAATAGCTTTTTGTGTCTTATATAATAAGATAGCTATATCCAACATTTCTTCTTTAGATTTTATATTTGGCAAAACCAACTCGGCTAAATTGCATGGTTCTTTATCCTCTAAATTTGCTTCTCCACACGGATTACATATAATAATGTCGGGAGAATTTAAATCAAGTCCGCCATACTTTTCTTCTCCCAGTCTGCCATATTTTCGCATCAATGGTAAATTAATTAATCCATATACTTCGCCACCACCCGCGAAAGCCTCCCAATATGAGTTAGAAAGATATTCAAACTTAGGACACAATATAGAATTGTTTGCATTAGACCGATAATTTGGTATCATTGTGCCTAAATCCCATCGTTTAAGAGTTGTATAACCAGCATCATCGGGGTCACCACCAACAATAATAGCCGTGCGTCTTATACCGCCAGATTTAACCATTTCTCCACCAACACAGATAATATCATACACATCTTCTGTGCGTAATTTTTTACCCTCTCTGCGTTCCAAAATCTTACACAATTCTTGTGTGCCATCTATCAATGGTTTTTCGCCAGGAGCGATACCACCAAAAGTTTTTAGTGGTTCGCCGCTGGCTCTTATACAAACTGTAGAATATGTAAAAGAAGTGCCTGTATTTAAATATGCCTCTAAAATCTTGCCCCAACATTCCTTCCAGCCTTCTTTACTATCAGGAACGATATAATCCGCATCATTTGTCTTTTTTAATCTACATCTTACATCTCGTTTTACTCGAGGTAATTCTTGTGTGTATTCTTTTGATAAATTTCCCCCAACGCCACCCCCAAACATACTCTCCATGACATAAAATTTAAAATCGCCAATTTCAGAGACTTTTGTTCCCCAACAATTTAATAGCGAATCTCCAAGTTTTAATTCATCAACGAGTGTTGTTCCCAACTGCCACAAACTTCTTCCACTAAAACATCCCTTTAAGTTAAAAATATAATCATATAAGCGTTCCGCTTCTTCTACACTATAATCAGCGCCTAATCGTTGTGCGCCTTCAACACAACGCCTTACTGTTTCCCACCATTCTTCTGTTGTGCCATCGTCTTTAGTTCGTGCATAGGTGCGTTTAAAAACAATATAGCCCAATCCATTAAAACCCCAATTTGGCTGTCTGTTTTTATACTTTTTTATAAAATCGGAAGATAATATCGGATTAGTGATTTTTGTATTCATAAAACTTTTTCAGTATATAAACAATAAGTATTTGAGTTTTATAAAACCACAACAATTATTCTTGCTCATTCATGTGAAATTTCCATTTATTAGATAACAATTTCTTTACAACATTTTCGCCTTCGCTCATTTCTCCGATAAGTCCGATTCCTTCTTGAGAACGTTCATCGTGTAATTGAATGTCTCCATTGCCGGTATTCATTCGCGTGGGATAAGTCATACCATCAGGTCCAAATCTATTTTTAATTACATGCACTCTAGCGGTATTGCTGATTTTATCTTCTATTTTACGACTGATGCTCATAACAAAATCCGCTGTCATTATTTTTCTATAACTATCTGCAATGTTATTCGCTTGAATAATATCTACTTCCAAACTAGAACGATTGCTTTGGCTCGCCGTCCAAATAGGAATCTGCAATTCTCCAGCGCACGCTCTTAATTCTTCATAAATTCCACCGGCTTCTTGATAACTATTACTATTTCTAATAGAATCTATAGAGCGCAATATATCAGCATAATCAACGATAATCATATCTATTTTCGTTCCCAACGACATAATTCTTTCGGTGTGAATCTTAATAGTTTGTGCTGAAGCGGTTTTAATTGGAAAATACTTAATAAATAATTTACCCGGTACTGTTTTCAATCTTTCTTTAACCACATCAATATTATTCTTTATGTTTTGAAAATCTATACCAGTAAAACAAGCATCATAGCGAATACCAACATAATTTTCATTCAATTCAAGTGTATAATGGACAATATTTTTTCCCTGTTTCATTGATTCCGAACCAATGTGCGCTAAAAACCAAGATTTTCCAATACCAGCCGGTGCAGTTACAACACCTAATTCGCCCTTTCCAAGACCGCCATCCAATATTGAATCAATGACAGACCAATTTGTTTTAACACAATCTCTGGTCGTGGTGCTCATTCTTCCATCCACATCAGTTATATATTCATGGCCAATGTTTCTTTCCATGCCCGCTTTCATTGCGCCATCAACAAGACTTTTTATTCTGTCATAATTTCCGGTTTTTAAATGGTCAACGCTTTCAATAATAGCCGATTTCAATTTTTGATTTTTACAAAATTCCAAAAATTGCTCTTTAACAAATTTTATATCGGTGCTACTCAGTTTTATATAAACCATTTTCAATTGGTCAATAACTGACGCTTTTAATATTTCATTTTCAATTGAATCTACACTAACTTTAAATGTAGTAAGTGTTGGAATTTCTTTGTATTTATAAAAATATTCTGATATGGTTTTTACTATCCACTTATGCGAATCGGTTTCCCAATAATCTGTATCTAAAATATCACAGATTCTTTCTATGAAAGTTTTATCGCTAAGTAAACTAGAGATGCACTTAATTTGAAATTCGTTTCCGAATTTGTGAAGGTTGTCGATAATATGTTTGTCGTTTGTAATCATAATTTATAATTGAATGGATTGCTCACATTGAAAAGTATATCGCAAAAATATTTTTTGCTCAAGTTTTTATTGAACCCATCCGCGAGAAAAATTTTTACAAATGAATTGGTGATGGGGTTAATCATGTGACTTAGATAAATATCTTTCTACTTTGCTTATGCGCAAGAATAATTCATCAACAGCGTTTTTTCAACTTGTTTTAAATAAAAAATATTTTTGAAATAAAAAAAGTTGAAAGTTGTTTTATGATACTATATATTGACAACGATGATACAACATCATCATTAAAATCCTCTGTAAGAGAGGCCAAACAAAAAGGAAAAAAAAATATGTATCAAGTACTAACAAACAATAGCGTTGACGTTCTCGTCAACGGAAACAAGTGTAAACAATACACTTACGACGGCAAAATCTATATCGAAGCAAAAGCATCTTCTGCTTATGAAATTAAAATAAATAATAATGGCTATGGACGCATTTTAGCCGTTGTTTCGGTGGATGGTCTTAGCGTTTTAACAGGCAAACCAGCAAGTCTAAATGATGCTGGTTATATAATAAATGCTAACGATAGCTATCGTATCAAAGGGTTTAGGTATGATAACGATAAAGTTGGAGCATTTAAATTCGTATGTAAGAATGAATCATATGCTGCAGGGATTAGTAACAAAGCCAAGAGAAATTGTGGAATAATCGGCATTGTATTATATGAAGAAAAGATAAAACCTGTTGTTACATGGACACCATGTTGTTATCCTCCTTTATGGCCAACTATAACCACTACATCAAATCCGTGTTTGGACATACCATATGGTAGCAACAACGCCACATCATATGGTGGTGCATCATCTGTTAACAATACATTGTGTAATTATAATAATAGTATAGATGACTATCGAGATATAGTACGGTCGAAAAGTAGTCAGCCAATGAGTTCGTTAAAAGGTGGAGCGCCTTCGGCTGGGTCAGGATTTGATATGGGTTCTGGCTGGGGCAATTCTGTTGAAAGCAAAGTTGTATCAGACCAATTCGAAAGAGGTAATATTGTTTATCAATCCGACATTTATTACGCAAGCAGAGAAGCGTTGATTGATATGGGCGTGCCTGTTAAAAAAGAAGGAAAGGTTTCATATCCTAAGAGCTTTCCATCTGGGTATGCTACACCGCCATCTGGCTGGTGTCCATAATAAGTAAATAAAAACAATTGGGGCTTGATTTTATATCAAGCCCCTTTTTGTTATTACTTAACAAGATTATCAAGTCGATTAAACACTTCACCCAACCAAATTTGGTAATTTGGTATATTATTCCACATTTTATCTTCGGTGATAAGTTTTGAGAATTCAAAGCGGTTTAACTTATTAAGTTGTTTATCAACGATTTCATTGATTCTTAATTGACTAAAGCTTTGTATCTGTGTATCATTTAATTGCATTAACTGATAATTTCTTTCTAAAATATCTTTATTCTCTAAAATGGTGGTATACAATTTATACTTCATTCTATGCGTTTCACAATAATTGTATATCTCTTGTAATGTATAACAATGATTGTCAGCAAATATCGGAAAGCACTTTTTAATAGTTTTAATACCAGCACCTTTTATGCCTGAAATATTATCGCTCATATCACCATCAATAAGTCTGTAATTCAAAAAATTCTCACAACTAATTCCATATTCCGTCAGCATTTCCGCACAACCATAAAGCTTTTTTCGAGTTGGACTCCACACTTTAATTCGGTCACTAAGAAGCTGTAAAAAATCCTTATCAGACGACATTATTATAGAATTTACATCTTTAAAATATTGTATTGCTAAATACGCAATAGCATCATCCGCTTCAATATTATCTATTGACATAGTAGTTACTGGTAAATAATCTAAATAATTGATTACTCTAAATAATTGCTTTTTTATGGAGTTGGCCTCATCATCAGTAGTAATCGAACCCGCATAAGCACGATTAATGCGCATTTTATTGGATTTCTTATTCTTATACTCAGGATATAATTTTTTTCGTCGTAAACTCCCTCCCGCCCCATCAAATACAATAACACAACGGGTTGGTTTAAACAACTTTATTGCATAGCCAATACTTTTTAAGAATCCAGATATGCCGCCTGTATGTATGCCATCGTCGTTTAAAGTCGTAGAGACAGACCAAGAACGAATAAAGGTATTAAGACCATCAACAATTAAAACTTCGTCTTTTAGAGCGGCGTTAGTAACTGGAGCAGTCTTATCCATATGCTGAAAGATAGACCAAAGCTTACCCCTTTCTTGTTTATCAAGAGATTCCATGTTTATTTAAATCCATAAGATTTCAATATTGATTCTATTTGCTCTGGATTGTTTTTTATTTTACTCTTCATTTCATCCGCTTCACGAAAAGCTGATATTATTTCTGTTTTCTTAGAAAGAATGTCATTTATAGCCACATCCTTTATAATTTCATCTGTCTCAGATTTTTTAATATTAATCAAAGTTTTATTTAGTAATGTTTCATATTTGTTATTAGAATCCAAACATTCATATTTTTCCGCTAATAGCTGTGAATCCTTATCAAGCACTTCCAAGATAGCTACATCTTGGCCACAAGTGGCAGGCGTATCACACCGGCTACATCCTTCTCGAGCAAATCCACAAGCTACTTCCTTGTGTGTCACAAATCGTATTTCTTCGTCTTCATGGCAATGTGCGGCCAATCTAACTTTAATCATTAACAAAGGCTTTAATTCCAATAAAGCATTTTCAGAAATATTCCAATGTCTCTTTTCCGCGTCCCACTTCCCACCCAACTCTTTAATTCTTTCTTTTGAATGGAATGTTTTTCCATGCAAAGAGAATGTACCATCTATATTTTTATACGCATACATTTTATGCTGATTTTCATATGGATGTGGTGTGTTCATTGTATCCTTTTTTTTGGGCGGGATTTTCTAATTATTTCCTTTAATACATCATCGGCAATAATAGTATTATGTTTTCCAGCAATTGAATCTTTGCAGAATTTTTTGACAGCATTATAACTTTTTTTGGAAATGAAAATCTTTTTTATCTTTTTGGCTTTCATCAGCTGTTTTGCGGATATTCGGGCCGCTTTTTTTACGGAAGAATGACTTTGCATTTTTCCCGTAATTAGATTCCGTGTATACTTTTCATCACCCAATTCAATTCGCTCTTTAGTTTTCCAATCACGCAAACATTTTGCTTTCATTTTAGTCCTCTGCCTTTTCTGTATCTTCATCTGGCGTATTATCAATCACAGCATCCTCAACAATATGCGAATTTGGAGTTTTATAAACCATAATGACAGCATCACAAATCTTCTTATAAATTTCCGTTTTCAACTCAGGATTCTCTGACATTAACTTTACAAAGTCATTCGTTGAAAATTTTAATTCCTCACCAGCATTATTTGTATAAATGTAGCCCGGCCCATTTTTTTCAATAATATTATTTTTCTTCAAAACTTCAATCCAACTAGCATAGTCTGCAATTCCAGAATCATAATAAATATCGAATTCAGCCTGCCGCCATGGTGGTCCCAAACGATTCTTATTAACTACCGCTTTAAGGCTATCACCTATTATAACATCATTCTTTTTAAGTTTGCCTGTTTTACTAAGACGCACACGAACAGAGCAATGGAATGCAAGCGCTTTGCCACCACTAACAACATACTTATCGCCAAATGCCATCGCGGCCAAATTCATACGAAGTTGATTTGTATAAACAATTAGAACGCGTTGCCGGCCTATCATATTTGTTATTTTACGCATTGCCTTACTGATAATAATAGCTTTGCCGGTGTTATAACCATCTACACCATGCTCACTTTCTAATTCTTTCTGGGTAGTTGCTCCTGCAACGCTATCAACAATAATCGTCAATAACGCATCTTTTGTATTCTTTCGTATATAAGCTATTGCATTTTCAATAGTTTCAAAAATTTGCTCAACAGTTTCTCTTTGCACATACAACAATGATGCAAGATTGACTCCAAGGCTTTCCCAAAATGCTGGTGCGGCAGAGTTTTCCGTATCAATTACAATTGCTTTTCCACCTTTTTTCTGTGTCTCTGCACAGATATGTGCAGCAACCATACTCTTTCCCGTTCCTTCAAGACCATTAAATTCTATCATTCTTCCGACAGGCAAACCGCCATTTGGTCTATTGCTAATTGCTAAATCTAAAATTGAATTGCCTGTTGAAATCCAATCGGTTATACTTGAAGGGTCATCTTGTTCATCAAGAAAGAAAGCAATTTTACCGCCCTCCTTATTATTCTTATTTAATTGTTCAGCTAAATCTGTCAGCAAATCGTCGCGAGATTGTTTTGGTTGTATATTAATGTGTTCTGTTATACTTTCATTAGATGTTGATTTCTTTTTATTGTTAGCCATATTATTTCCTCAATAACTTTGTGTCAATAGGGCGGCGACTGGTTTCGGAATCGCCGCCCCATTTTCACATAATACAATTTTTCAATTGTATTTTATTTCTTTTCTGTTCCGAACAGATTGTCAAACGCTTTGGTAATATCTTCAGCATTTTCCTTTGAAATGGTATTGCTTGGAGATGCTACCTTTGCGGCTGCAGCTGCTGCTGCAACGCTAATACTGGTTGCCGGAGTATCTGTCTCAGACGTACCTACTGTAGCGCTTGTCTTATCATCGTCGGATTCTTCTGGATGTAACCATGCATCCATTACATTCTTCAACTCGTCGTAACTCAACTCTGGGAACAAATCGAGAATATCAGATTGATTCTTAATCTTCTCAATTAATTCTTTCTTGGTTGGGTCAACAGCGGGAGTCTTATTTGGCTTTACTATGATAGTTGTTTCTGGGAAACTCTTGCCCGCTTCTTCGGCGGTCTTGAATTCCACAACAATATCTCGGCCACTGGCCAAGTCAGTAATATCACCATAATCCGGGTCAGCAATAACAGATAAGATTGCTTCATAAACTTGCTTTCCGAAGCCCCAAAACTTTACACCTTCATCTTCTTGTCCACGAACAATAACAGGTGCAAATGTGCGGAGTTTTGGCTCAAGTTTCTTGCCAATCTTCCATTCTTCTTTATCGCCAGATAGCTTCAATTTGGTGGAGAATTCCACAATTGGATCTGGTCGATTAAAAGTATCCGGTGAGAGATATGTTTTATTATTCATATTATAATGAAACTTCAACTCAATGAATGGGTTTTCCGGATTCTTGCTGTAGGGAACAATTCGGACGGTTTGCTTTCCGGGAACTGGTTTCCATATCAACTTACTGCGTTCAGAGTTTTTGCTCGAAAGGTCTTTCAAGCGACTTTGTATCTTTGTTAGGTCTAATGCCATAATTAGTTAATTCCTTAATTAGTTAAATTGGACAGTCTAATTTAAACAGTTATAGTTTTTTATTCTGTCCTCTTATACATATCAAACTATACGCGAAAAAATAAATCTTTCAACATATTATAATGAAATTTTTTCAATAAAAAACCACGAATTTTTATATTCGTGGTTTCTTAATTGTATGCTATTTAGTATCAATTCTTTCGATACAAAGCAAGTCCCTTCTCTTGTGATTTTTCTACAGCAGCTGGTGTTGTTGCAGCCTTTGCATCAGCAGCAATACATCCCAGAATTTGCGTAGCCTGACTAACTGTATTGTTTCCCTGCAATTGGGCATAATAAGTTTCATACAAGCCTAATATTGGATTCAATATCAACTTAAGCGTTGGATTTGTTACAACATTGAATGCAGCAGTAACAGCATCAACTGATACTGTTCCATTTGTTGACAATGTTACAATACTATCTGCGACAACAAATATCTGGTGTTCAATCACAAGACGATTTGCTGGATCACTCACTGCATATTGCAATCCTGCATCAATTGCAAATGGAGTTACTATTCTTGATGCAATGCATGCATTTTGCGCAACTGTGTTTGTGGTCGAACAAGCACTTGTAAATAACATTGCAGATGCGGCTAATACTGACAATACTACTACTATTATTGATTTCATAATTTATTTCCTTTGGGGGTATACCCTTAATAACTATTGAAGTATACTGAAAACCTACATTTTTTTCAATTTATTTTAAATCATTTATTATAACTAAATTTTAATTATTTTATATCTTGCATCTTAAAATTCTGCGCTGATAACCTTGTGAAAGTATTTTCTTTTTTATAAGTTTTATATGTTTCCACGCCGGAATTTGATTGAATTTCATCGTGTTGGGCGTAAGAGATAATTCCTGAATTATAATAAATCTTTCCTCCCGCAAATACATAAATATTTGGCTCTTTATCATTATAAAAATCATGTACATCTTCCATGAAGACGCGTATATCCCAAGCAGGTATTATTGATGGTCCTTTATACCCACTCTCTCCATAATCATGGCCTTGCATTTGGGATTCTGCTTCAATTCTTCCAATGGTCCATTTCACATTACCTTGCATTTGTCTTGGATGAACTTTAACCCAATCGCCAATTTTAACACCAGGTTTAAATTCAATTAAATTTTTAATCCATTCTTCTGCATTAGCCATATATTCTCTATGTTCTTTTTCGTCTTGTTCATCATCACTATCAAATTGATCTCCAAAATCTTTTATAGCATCTTCAGGATTCCATTTAGGATTCAGTTTCATTAATTTGCGTATATAATCGCCGTTTAAGGAATTTTCCTTTAAATTTATAACATCACTTTGTTGTTCTATGGCGGATTCTTCAATTAATTGTTTTAATTTAATTTTTGTCATAATAATATTCCTCATATATATATTAGAATCTTTCGGTGTCTATAAGATTTAAATTTATAATTTTATAACCTGTTTCCGTCGTGATAATTAAAGAATTTTTATATAATGGCCAGTCCACCTCAAAAGTTTTATCTAAAACACCATTATTTTCTTCCTTTATTATACAATTCATAGCATTCAATGTATAAAGTGTATTTGTGTCTTTTTTTCTATGAATTGAAATTGTAAAAGGAAACTTGTTATTTGTATCTCGCACGCTTACATTATAAGTCAATATTATTTCATTGGGAGCATTCGCATTTTCAAAAATAAAGAATATTTTGTCAGGAATAAAATAAAATCGTTTTAATGATGATATTATAAGTTTATAATCATTTGGTGTTGTAAATGTACACAAAAGCTGGTTCGATTTCATTTTAATATCATTCTATCTATAACGCATAAATCTTGTTTATGATTTTAGAATTTTTTCTACATATTCTGATTCGGCCTTTTTCTGACCGGGTTCCTTTGGCGCTTCAGCAGGAGTTGGTGAAACTGTTGGTGGTTCTGGAGACGGAGCAGCTATTGGTGGTTCTGTCGCAACAGGAGCAGGCGTTGGAACTGGAGCGGGTGCAGGTGTTGGAGCAGCTGTTGGAGCGGGTGGCGGAGCAGGTGCTGGACTAGGCGTTGGTGGAGCTTCTGCTGGAGCAGCTGGAGCGGTTGGTGCAGCTGGAGCCGGTGCAGTTGGAGCAGCCGGAGCGGCTGGTGGAGTAACTGGCGCACCCGTAGCATCAAACTTAACATTCGGTGCTTGCTTAGTCGGGTCTTGCTCAAAATGTGTACCTCTATCTAAGGCTCTCTTTTTGTATTCTGGAGTTGGAAAGGTTACTAACAGACCCATCTTATTATACGCCTGCCGTTCAGGAAAGCGCCCCTCAACCACTTTATTTCTCATTTCTATTGCTTCTTCTTCTGAAAGGCCTCGATTTTGAAGGTGCTCTTGAAGAATATCCATATGGTTATTGTCATCAATAAAAAACATTCCCTCTTCCAATCTTTCATCCAAACAGATTTCATTTATAAATTTTTCAACTATTGTTCTCATATTCTTTTTCTATAAGTTAAATGGCAACCATCTCAAAGTTTTTATCTCGGTCGGCGGGATTTACTTCGCCCATCTCAATTTGTTTTGCTACAGCATCGTCTTTAGTACACATCAATAAAGCATTGCTAAGTTCATGGCCGGTTTTTCTATTTTCAATTGTCCAAATGCGTAAACCACCAGAAATATCTGTAGCATATTGTGTGAGACAAATATAGGCAGAAGGTAATAACATTTCCATTTTTTCAATGGTCAGATTATTAAATTTTTCTTTAACATTGCCATATGCATCGGTTATAAATATATACTTGTAAAGTCTACTGCCTGCGGCTTCATCAATTACTTCCAATATCAGTTGTTTTAGCTCATTCTTTGTCATATTTAAACCATTCTTATATATATATAATTCAGATTAGTCAAATTTAACTAATCCTGTCACAAATTTACCCTCTTTGAACCCCAATGTTGCTATCTTTTTACCATCATTTACAATTCGTATACCAACTGTCCCAGGAGTATGTTCTAATTTCATATTATCAAAGTTCAACTCTGGATGTTTATCAATTATCATTGATTTCTTATCTTTCACCTGTTTAGAACCAACAACGGCTAATATGAAATCTGTGTCTTTATCTGAAAATCCGATTGACATTAAAAAATTCTTTATGAAATAATCCTTACCCTCTGGTTTGGAAATGTATCGTCTTAGAAATTCGTAAAGATATGTTGCCAACATTGGGTTAATTTTTTCTCGAACATTACCTCTAATTATTCTCAATCCATCTGTTGTATACAATTGTGACTTTGGAATGGAAATCTGAAAGCCCTCTTTAACATATACTTTATACATTGCATTAACAAAATCTCTATAATCTTTTGGCTTTTCTTCGGCTTTTGAGCGTTTAACAGCTCCATGAATAAGTCGCTCTAATTTTATCAAACGCTGTATTTTGTCATCGCTTTCTACCTTTCTTTTCATTTCCGCCGATGCCTGTTCTCCACACCAGTTTTTTACGGAACTTATAAGAGTAGAATTTATAAGATTTACACTTGTATTACTATACATTTTCAACGAAAAATTCTTTAAAAATTCTCCGCCGCCTTTCTTGATTTTTAATTTTATATCAGCTTTATAACTTGCACCCTTCATATATTCTGTATTTACTAACCAAATTGCTAAGATTACTCCGCCGGATGTACCCACGTTCTTAATTATATAATCAGCCATATCGTGACTGGCCATATCAATTACACTTACTATTTCTGTATATTTATCTTTTGCTGCTATCTTTAATTTTTGGTCCCAGCGGTTTACTAAAGCATTTATTTCTCCAGCTTTATTTTTACCATCGGAATCTAAATCTACAACAACAATGTTTCCGTCATTAGATTTAGCTTCTTCTAATAATCCAACAATATATAATTTTATGGGGGTTTTGTTTTTCTTAATGACATATCTACAAGTCAAAACTTCATTGTAATTTCCTTTTATGGATTCAATGGCACCCTCAGTTAATTCGGCTGGCTTTTCGGCTGGCTCTTGTTCTACATCAAAAACATTATCCAATGCTCTATATTCTGGAACATCAACATAGGGGATGGTTACTTCAAAAACGGTATTTACATCTTTGCTTCCAATAACATCTGCAATTCTTTCTGTTAAAGTTTTGAATTTGTTTTTTACAAAAATAACACCGGCTTTTAATAAACTAACAATACTAAATTCATTAAGTAAACCGGTCTTGTTTTCCGCTATAAATTGGGTTAGTTCCTGGCAGTCTTTTTGATTACAAATATCAAAAAACGCACCATTATCGTCACGAGTATAAAAATACTCCGTCAACATCTTATCAAAGGTAATCATTGCTTATAGCAATAAATATAAGAATACTGCCCGAAATTACAAACTAATTAACGACATTTCGTGGTAATTGTTGCCAGAGTAGCATTTAACGGGGAATTGATTGTCAATCATCATTTGCTTAACATCTTTAAGAGTTTGCCGTTTATCATCCTTACAAGCATCCAACAAGATAGCATCATATGTATATAAAATAACACAGGTCTTTTTATTCTTCAAATATTCATTTACTCTATTTATATTCTGCAAAGAAAACTCTGTTTCTGATGCTTGTAATATATAATTAAAGAGTTTATTCGGATTAGCATCTACAATGTGCTTATCAGTTATTTTTCGTTTCCACACCGGCGTTTCAACATAACCATTCTCTTTAAAGAATTTCCAGCGATGCTCAATATATTGCTCTATCTCTTTGAAAAATGGAATGGCTCTATATTCTTTGCGAATACCACCATACAAATTCTGAAAGGTTATATTCTTAGACTTCTTAATATCGGCCTCAGTCAGTTTATCCTTTTTCAAATATAACCGCCCGAGGAAATCATATACATCCGTTTCAAAAGTTATATCTTTATAGTTAACCAAATTGGCAATAATATGCGGATGATAAGCACTATAATCAATCACCAATAACATTCCATCCTTACCAAATCTTGAAACAAATGACTTTCTACACCCATCTTCTTTATTTAACGCAGCATAATTTATTCCAAAAAATCTATTGCTCGGCCGACCCGTTGATGTAAATATATTATATTCTGTATATACTTTATCTTCCACAGGTTGCACGCCTTTATCTCCAAAATGTTTGTTAAACTCTTTTGGATTTACACACAATCCATTGCTTTCAAGTTGAGCAAGTGTTTCCGTTATAATTCCATTAATATTAGAAAATGCCTTATCTGTATGAAATGTGGAAATTTCTTCTTTATATTGTTTATATTTCTCTTCAAATATCTCCATCTGTTTGACGAGTGGCAAGACTTGATTCAAATATATGAATTTATCCCCATGGCCAAATTTCCTACTTAAAAATCCACAATTCTCCAATGACACATCTTCCTTTGTATTATTGGTTTGAAATTCTGTTATCAATAAATCATAAAAATCATTTTCTTTAAAGAGATGAATATACTTCTTTTTATCAAGTACGAATGTTTTACTTGATTTTTTTAATATATCTTTTATGATTATATATTTGTCTTTTAATAAGCATTTACAATCTTGGTGGGATAAATTCAAACAATATGATTTCGACTTGGTGTGATTATAGATAAATAAACATAATACATCGTTAATAGCATTATGAATACCACTTTTAGAAACAACCGCCTCTAAAAATAATATGCTTCTATTAATATCTGAAAGAAATTCAGCGTATTCAGATTCACTCTTAACTATAACCATTTCCTAAACTATACAACAATTCAGAAATATATCAACTTTTTTTAAGCTTTATAAAATTCCAAAGGATTTGTAAGCTTTTCATTCAAACCATTGATGACTTTATTCCCACGAATTATTTCTTTGCTATTGAATTCTTCCACACCAACTACCTGTTTTTTATTATTAATGATAATGCTATTTTTACTACCAGCAATTTTCCAATATATGCTGGTTTTAATATAAAGAAAATCGCTACAGGCTCGATATCTTTCTTGGCCAACCTCAATTATTTTTTCTTTGTTGACAGGCTTAACAAAAAATCTTTCTATAGTTTGTTTGGTATAATCATCCGTTGTTGGAATGGGGAAATATTCTTTTGCATAAACAATACCATCCAATGCTGGATTAGGATTTAAATTTCTATATTTATTAATAATATTGGTCATATTAATTTTTGTAAATCCCTTGCTGGTACTATAGTTGAAATAATAGTTGTATTCCAATCATTGTCTGATATGACGTGATTTACCTCTTTTATTTTAAATATAATATTATCTTGATATGGCTTTGGTAATGCTTTAACGCCATATATTTGAAAAGTTTTAAATCCACCTATACCATTTACAGAAAATTCCGCTGTCGTTCCAGGGATAGGCATACTATTAACATTTACAAATTGTGCAGTATCATCATTCAACATTGCTTGATATTTTGATTTGTATTTATCAGATAATGTAAATCTTTTTATACCATTTTTTTCTGTTTCACAATATAAGCAATCTTTATCTATATTTCCTAACTCTTTTGTCTCTGGATTACCAACTTCTTTGGCCTTTTTTTCATCTTCAGCTATTGAAGCCTTTGCAACTTGCTCATTAAATTTTCCAGCACCGCCGGCAGCAACTATCTTTTGATTTCTTTCAAGTGTTTTTGCGTTTTTTATTTCTCGCTTCGATTGCATTTCTAATTCTGGAACTATTAAATCTGATACTTCTACGTCGTCTGGAACACGCCAGGTTACTCTATTATCCAATGTTTGATTATTATCTGGAAATTTATTAGCTTGATTTGCTGCTACAATTGAATTGGCGATTGCATCGGACAATTTAACATCAAATTTAAATCCTCGAACCACCGACAATTGAGAAGTAGTATCCAAATAATAAATTACACTATCGACGCCCAATAAATCTTTTGCTTTTTTCAGCAAGGCTACATCGGTAAATCTATTATCTATTATTTTTATGGTATTATTATCTGAACATATCGCTTCTAATCCCCATACCACGCCTACATCATTTAATCTGCTACACAAAGCCGTTAAAATTGTCTTTATATCAGGCTGATTACATATTTGTTTAATTAATTGGGTGCTAATAAATATATTTGACAACTTGCCTTTATAAAGACTTTGTTTATCATCATCATCTTTATTATTTTTCTTGTTGCTTATAATTGGAAAAGCATAATTAGATACATCTCCCCCTCGATTAGAATTAAGCATCACATTTAAATTTTCTCTTTGTTGTCCATTGTTTAGCACCGATTCCATCAATCTATTCGCCGCATCCATTGGAGTCTCATCATTTTTTGGGGTTTTAATTTTTGTGCTTGACGGCGAAGCATCTGGATTATTGTATAATTTTTCTGGTAAATATTTGGGGGTGAGAGCGTTTGGTATCAACACATCAAGACTTGTTGATATCATATTTGGATGTGCGCCAATAAAAACATCTTCTAAATTTATTGGCGTAATTTTCCCCGTTTTTGCTATGTATTTAGACAACAATTCAACAAAAAATCCAATGGTAACATATGTTAAATCAGAATGCTGCGTTTTCTTCTGTTTAAATACTTCAGAAAAATATTTATTTGGTATAAACGCTCTGCCATCTAATGATACCCCCTGAATTAAATAATTTGGATTACTATAAGCATTCATTACATCTTTTACAAAAGTATCACTCCAATATTCTTTAAACCCTTTTATTTCTTTACTTTTTGTTTCATCTTTTTTATCTGTAATATATGTTAGATTTCTAACTGCTAATGCCATATAGTATTTAGAATTAGAAGCAATTTCGGTCGTGCATTCATATGTCAATGTTGCTTCATTAAATGTATATGAAAAATTTGTTATTTGGCCAACCATTCCATCATAATTTCCACCGGAAAGATCTGTTCCTTCTTCGAAAAGTCCTGGATTAGAAAAAGCATCTAAAATTCCCCGTCTTTCATGAGAAGTTTTTACATAAGAATTTTCTTCTTCAAGAAAAAATAAATTTTCAAAAACATCCTCAGATTCGTCATTGGTTCTATATGTTGAAGTTTCTGGATCAAATGTTGCAAATTTTCCTATTTGAGATATATCAATCAGACTTTCTCTGTTGAAATTGTTCCAACCCCATTCCAGTAACATTGTATTTTTTGGTGTAAAAAAATAATATGACATATAATTCATTTGGTCTAAAGAAAAAGCATCCCAACGAATTATTGCAAATCTATATACATCCATTTTTATTTTAACATCTATAGATTTAATTGCTGGTATTGGCCGGAATGGTTGAGCTGCATCTTTATTATCTATCTCATGCGGCTCACCCTTCATATCATAACCTATAATTTGCTTTCTGCCATTTATTCCATATTTTTCTGCAAATGTTTTTCCGCCATATAAAACAAATCCTTCTCGTTGATAATTATTGGTTGTATTTCTTACTTTGGTATTCGATACACAACGTATCCATGGTGTTTGTGGCCCTTTATATGCTGGATCATATGACTTATCATTAGTCTTTAAATATGACATACCATAATTGTTAGAACGTCGAGCAAATTCCGTTCTTATGTGCTTCTGTATCGGTGCAGCTACCCAAGGTGGTAATAAAATCTGTGCCATAACATTAATTTAATCCATTAAAAGCATTCACTACATTTTCCACATTTATTGGGATTCTTAATTGTGTGCCCGGCTCTATGCTTAATCTTCCCGTTCCTATATTGTTTACTAAAGCAATTACCCACCATAAACTACTATCTTTATAAAACTTATATGCTAATGAATCTAAATAATCAGTGTCATTGGTTATATACAAAGTATCATCATCTCGGGGAGCAATAATCGGATATGTTCGTGTCCCAAAAAATCTATTACCATCAAAAGATAGTTTAATATTTCTATTTGTTTGATATCGTGTCATATATTATCTTTAATTATTGTCCTCCGCCAAGGGGTCCCACACCACCAAGATTACCAAACGGATTAGGATTGCCATTTATCAACAATGGAATGTTCGGAGGCGCCTTTGGCAAGAAAGGTAAAGCTGTATTCAACGGATCTTCTGTTGGTAATTGAACAATAACCCGTGGTGTTCCAGGAGAAGCATTTTTTATGCCTTTAGAATTCAATGTTGGCGTAAATACCGAAATAGTAGAGTCTTGTCCAACAATAAGTTGTTTTGAAAAACTTCCAACAGGAGAATTAAAGCCACCAAAATTATGCTTGCCAATTTGTGGAAATGATTGTTCAAGAACATTTGATGTTATTTGTATTTCACATTCTCTTGGAAATTGAGCATATCTATTGTGCGAATCATTCCATATTATTCTATCTTGTAGATATGTCCAATTATTATTTTTCGCATATTTTTCTGATAATGTTTCCCATAATGCATCATCAGGAATTGTTATTGCTATTGTTTGAATTATAATTGGTTGCTCTTTATAGAAATCTCCAATTGTAACTGCCATCAATGGTGGTATAACAAATTTAGAGGTATATTTTAAATTCTCACTTTCTACATTAAATTCTATATCCTTATATCCTGATGGTTTAACACATGTAGCTAAATAATTTATTCTAGTCCACATTGGTAATAATTCTTTTATGCTATTAGCAATTACATGGAAACCAAAATTTAATTGTCTTGTAAATCCTTTATAATTGTATAATTTATCCGCACGTCCTACATATGTAATCATATCCCATTCTGCTGCTGCATTTTCTGATATACCTTTTACTGTTGCTCTAAATGGAATATATCTGTCATTTACAAAATCGTGAAAATAAAATGCTATCTGATCATCATTATAAGGTTGGTATGAATTAGCTGTATCAAATTTATCTTTTTCCAAAACTGTTAATATATTAATTTTATCTACTTGGCCTGACCCAGGAAATCCCTTAAAATTTTGACTGCTAAGAACATCTCTTTCATTTAATAATTTATAATTATTTTCATATCCATTTTTAGGAGCACTATAAGCATCATATTTATAAATTTTATCAATACCATTTTCTCTATTTGTGTTTACTATGGTTAAATTATTCAAACTATACTCACTTTTACTATAATCCGGACTTATATTGGTCAATAATTTCTTCAGTTGTTTAATTATTTCATTCTCTCTTGATATTTGACTATAATTTTCAACTACTGTATTGCTATTCTTTGGGTCAAGAATATCAGGATCATATTCTGATAATTTTTTCTCTAATGGAGAAACTGCCGAGCGATTGTTGGAATTTATATATTCATATGTTCCAGGAATTAAAGACGGAGAATTCCATGGACCTCTAGCTAAAAGAGTATTAGTATATTTCTGAACATTTAACGCTTTTTCATGACTTTGGTCTGCCATTTTAGAACTCATATCAGAAATTAATACAGTATATGCATCTTCGTCGGCTCTATATAAAGCTGGTTTCCCACCAACTGTCAACTGAATCGGATTGCTAAATGGTGACATTATTCCTGTTATTGTATTAGATATAGCTGCAACCGGTCCAGCTAATTGACTTATTGCATTTGAAAATAAATTACTAATATTTGCCGTTGAAGCATAAACACTATTAAAGTGGACCGCTCCTTTTCTTGCAGTGCCAAATCGTATTAATCCCGAATATGCAGCGGTGCTATTAGGTAAATTACTCGGAATATTTTTTGTTGTTCCTGAAACTGGATTATGTCCAGCCCCGCCAATCAATCCATTTGTAAATGTACCAAGTATGCCTAAAGGACTAGAAACATCAATAGAACGTGATGGCCGTGGTATCAAAAACATAGATGCAGGACGTAGAGCGGCCTGAATAGGCAATAATGGATTATAAAGTCTTGTTTCATTAAATGCTTGGCTGGACTGCAAAAATGTTTGATTTAATAAAAAAGTAGCACCATATCCAGAAGCAAAGAACCGAGAAATTCTAAGTAAATCTTGGTGACCAGAACCAAGCGGCAATGCTTGATTTTCATATCGTTTTAGTCGATTTAAACCTTTATGGCCATCATCCGGATAAATGTAAATATATGGCTGTTTATATCCAAAACTAAGCAATTGAGCGGAAGATTGTCCGCCAGAGTATGGACTGGGGAAATTATGATATAAATTATTGTGGTCAGCAGTATTATATGTCTGGACTATTTGACTTGTAAATGATATAGGCATACATTAATATATATCAACCAAATTCAATTATTAAAGGGCGGCCAGCTGTTTGTTAACTTGTCTGCCATCAAGATATACAGCAATTCCACCATTTTTTAGTTGTGTAATCAATTCGTCAAGTTTGTCAACAACTCTGTCGGTATTTTCATTCAAAACAGTTTGTTGATCGGTTGTTGTGGCAGAAGTCACAGCTGTTGGTGGAGCATTTAAATCTATTGTTGGACCACTTGTAAATGCGGACGGAAAAAGACTCATAATAAAGTCAAATCCCCGTTTAAATGGCGCAATAATTATATCATATAATATTTCTCCAATTGAACTAAATACATCTAAAATGTGTTGGCCAATATCACCCACACTAAAAATGTCTTTAATAAATTGCCATGCATTTTTAAATGGCATTGTTAAAATATTTAATAATTCTCTTCCAACAGAAGATATACCTTTAATAATTAATAAACCCAGTTTTGATGGTGAATATCCAAACCAATCTTTAATTTCTTTCCATGCCCATTCAAATGGATACGCCAATGCATCCTTTATCTTTCCACCCGCCGCTTCAAGTCCATCAATCCACTTTCTTGCAAATTCAAAGCCAAATCCTTCAAATACTTCTAAAATTGGTTTTACTACAATGTCATAGATTAAATCCGGACCAAAAAGTAAGGATAACACTTTTATAAATCCTTTACCAAAATTTTTACCCTTAAAATCGTCAAGTATTCCACCTTCTCCAAATATTCTTTTATACCAACTTGCAAGACCCTGAAGTGCCAATATTACCCAACCAATAGGTTCTAACCATTTTGCCGCAAAAAGTGCAATTCTACTAAGCGGAGTAAATATTTTACTAAAAATGCCACCGTGAAGTCCAATAAACCTAAGCCATGTTGCAATATACTTAAAAGACGTGCCAATCACCACAGCAGTCATAGAAATAGCAGGCATTATTTTAATAGCAAGTGATAATAATACATCAGCAATCGGTATAAAAACCTCTGACAATTTCATCATCAATTCATTAAATTTCGATTGCAGAGCGGCCATTTTTTCACGATTATCTTTAGCCTTTACTTCGGCTAAAAATGTTTTTTCTAAGGATTCTAATCCATGTTCATCCAAATTTTGCAGTTTTCGTTTTTCATCATCCTGTTTCTGCAAAGCTGCTTGTACATCCGCATTTCCAGTTGAACGCAACGTATTCATATCTTTTTCCCGTTGCGTCATTGTTTGTAAATCTTCAATACTCTTACCTGTTAAATCTGCTAATGCCTTCTTTTGGAAATAATTCATTCTATCAAAACCACCAAGCATACTAACTTGTCTCAATATTTCTTTGTTTGCTCCCTCAATGTCTCCAATAAAGGACAATCGTCGAGCTTCTTGCATATTTATGTTTCTTCCAAACAACACACTAGCTTCCATTTCTTGATTTACGGAATCATAAAAATGCAAAAGTTTAGAAGAAGATTTTGCCATACTATCAATTGATATACCAAGTCTTCTAGCTTCAACAACACTTTCAACTAACTTCTTGGTTGTACCACTAAACGTTAAACGCACGTCTTCTGAAATATTTGCTATATCTTTTAATACTTTAGCCAATGGCACGCCTGCCGCCTTTGCCATTTCTCTTGTAAATAACATCATATTTGCGGATGCTTCTTTGGTTGATTTGCCAGACATTGTTGCCATTGTCTTGCTTAATTTAGCTGATGTTTCCTCGGAAATTCCCAGTTGAGTACTTACTAAACTCATTTGTTTTACCATATCTTTGTCTAATGCCTGTATGGTTGTAAATTGGTCGGCTATAGCACTAACAGATTTTTGTGCAATTTCTGAGGTAACACCAAATCCTATCATCTCAACAGAAGTATCTCTAATTATATTAAAATAAGTCTTGCTTTCATCGCGCAATAATCCAAAATCTTTTCTTAAAGCAAATGCCGCTTTATCAATTTCTAAAAATTTAGCAAAACCAAATTTTAAAACCTCTACTATAAATTGTAACGCTAATCCTATTGGTCCACCTGCCTTGCCGGCTTCCTTCATTGAACTCACAAAGTTTGACATTCCGGACGCGGATTCACCGGCCAACCCTGCTATAGATCTCATTCCGGCAATGACACCAGCTTTTAAATTTTCATTTTTTAGAGCAAGTTTATATTCTTCATCTTTAATCTTCAGCACATTTTTGGCATGCACAAGTCTTTTATGAGCTAGATCTAGTCCCTCTGTGGCCAGATTCTGGTCCTTCCGGTTTATAATTAGGCTCGATTCTAACGCATCTATAGTTTCCTGGCTTCCACTTTTCTTTGCAATGAGAAGGGCGTTCTCCAAGGACATAATACTATCAGAGATTTTTTTCTTTTCTCTGAGCATCATCGTCTCAACAACAGTTCTCTTGGAAATTGCTGATAATGTCCCGCGTATTCTATCTTGGATTTTTTCTGTCTTAGACATTAAATCAACATGTATACCCATTGAACGTTTTAATTCATTAACATGGCTAACAACTTTTTTCCATTCTACAGTTTGCTCTTTTATTAAATCTCTTAACTCAGACGCTTTTTTACTAACTTTGTCAAGACCAACCTCAGTATTTTTAATGTCCTCCGTTTTTATTATATCAGCCATAATATATAAATATTATGTTAGAAGGGTTTTGCTATAGCTTTCGGTGATATAGTATTAGGGTTTTCTTGTGCTTTCGCTTCTTTTTCTTTAATTTCGGTGAGAAACCGATAATAAAAATTGCGCATATGAATCGGTAGGTTATACGCAATATCCACATTTATTGCGCCATTACTAAAATAACTTAACTCAAACAACTGTTTGTGAAGGCCAACTTTATACTCTTGTGTTAGGCCAAAAAAACTGTACCGTGAGCGGTATGTCTATCCTTTCTTTATGATTACAATGGTCACAAACAAAATCAAATTCCATATCAACATTAGGCATACTATCAGCCACTTGCTGCCGTAATGCTAAACTATCTCGTGAAGTCAACTCTGTCTCCACATATTTGTTAATATACATTCTATCTGAATTTCCGTCGATTGACACAATCATTGCTTTCAATCTTGTGGTTATTTCTGGAGAAGTTCCTGTTTTTGATGCTTTAGCCATAGCAGTAATTTCATTATCAATTGCACTTTCATCTTTGTGGTTCAAGAGTTTATATATTATTCTCTTTTTTGACATAGGCAATTCAAATTCAAAGCTATTTTGGCCTTTGGTAAATCTTGAAAAATCAAATTCTTTATTCTTTACAATAGACAAATCTACTGTTTTCTTATTCTCTTCGCCACAGCCCCGGCACGTTATTTCAATCGGCCCATAACTATCGCCATAAGCCAATCGGCGGGCTGCAACAAACAACGCATTTTTATCACCAATTAAGATATCGTTTAATTTTACACCAGGAGTTACAATAAGATTTTCAAGAAGTCTCTCAAGCACTACACCTTTTCTTAAAAGATTCTGTGAAGTAAGTATATCTTCCTCTTTAGCTGTCATATACTTAATATCTACAGTACCTTTGCTAAGTGGACTAGCTTCATCATAAAAGAAACCTTCCGATGGCAAACCAATTGGTTCGCTTGGATATTTTTGTTTCTCAACTGGTTGAGAGGCTTGCATTGCGGCTCGAACCGCACTTGGAATTTCTACTTTTGGACTGGTAGTTGTTGGCGCAACATTACCGCGTGTGATATTTATTTTTTGGTCTTCCATAACTTTAATAATATATAGTTAACTTGGTAAAATTTCAAGTTATTATATTATTAATTTAAATTAGAAGATTTAATAGGAATTTCTGTAAGCTTATATATCTTCGAAATTTGCGGCAAGGCATCTCTTATTATATTATCAAGCTCCGATTTTGTACAAAGGCGGGCACGATTATTCGATGTATTCATTCCACGGTTGCCAGCATCGCGATACAAAACCGCATATTCAACCTTCTCGATCGCTTCTTCATCTATAACTTCTCTTATCAATCGTTTTAATCCTTGTTTATTCATATGTTTATTTCCTCATCATTATCTTCTGCCAGTTTCTTCTGTTTTCTAAGATCAAACATACCTTGTTCTGGCTGCTCAAGGTGCTTTATTACATTTTGATACGCTGTCTTTAATGCTGGGTCAGTTAAACTGGCCAATTTAGTCTTTAATGCTACTAAAGATGCTCGCTCACCTTTTGTTTTATCATCGACCGGTCCCAATTTTTGTATAGGAATTTTAAGGTCATCTTTCTTTGGATAATTAAACACTAATTCATCATAAGCCGTTCGGTATTTCTTGATTAAATTGGTCAGACTATCCCGTAGGTATACATACCGATGTAATTTGTGTTTTGTTATTCCTGCATATACCGCATTTGTTGCCTGATAAATTCCTCCGTGGTGACCCACTCTTGAATCGGAAAATGACAAAATAGCTTGCACCATTGGATTGTCTTGAAAAATAAATTCATTGGCCTTAGCAATAGAAAATGATTCTATATTTTTTGTGTCAAATTTTGGAAGAATATACAATCGTTTAAGCTCAAGAATTTGAGCGTCTTGAATATTCGTCGAATTCAACAAATTTAATACAACCGGCTTTGCTTTTGACTTATATTCATAACCGCGTTGCTTTGCTTTTACTTCTTCTTCGGAATCTTTCTTTACAATATTTCTTAAATTATCATAGATTGAATCAACTGTTTCATCAGGATTTAATAAGCCACGCACCCATTTGGAAACATAAGAAGATGCATGAGGTTCTGCATAACCATAAACCACACAGCCCACCAAAGAATCATTAGTGGCTACATCAAGTCCAAGCAAGGCAGTTTTATTTGCCGAGCTTCTAATGTAAATTCCATAAATGTAATTTTTAAAATCGGAGCCAGCAAACGGCCACGCTTCAAGATAATGGCCACGCAATAATAAATCAGCAACCTCGTCGGGAGTGGTTTTCTTAACATAATAATCCGATTCCATTCCTTCGGTCAATATGTTAAAGCAAGTATTGGGTATTAAACCTAATAATTTCATGACAATGGACTTCCTTGTTTAACTGCTACTAATTTCTTTTGCGCAGCGGCTAAATTGTTTTTTTGCGCTTTTAAAGATAATTCCTTTTGCTTCATTGTTTCCTTTGCTCGGTCTACTACATCCGGTTCATCTGTCGATTTTGTATTTAAAAATTTATCTTTTGCGGTTTTTAAAGAATCTTGAGCATCTTTAGTATTGAATTGCTTTGCTTTAATCATTTGTGTAGCAGCTAAAACATTTGCTCTTTGTGCATCTTTTGAATGCGGAGCAATTTCCCCATCATCTTCTTTTAATGCATCATTCTTTTTTACACTTATTTGGCCACGGTCACGAAATGAGTATGGGCACTCATCTGCCCATAAGTAGGGATGATTTTCCAAATCAGCTATTTTGCTACGAAATTCATGTCCCTCTGGTACTTCAGGCGCAATACCAAGTATTCTGTATTCATACCAACCAGATTCAAGTGGTTTGCTCTCATCTTCTTTTAAATCGTCTTTTCTATTATCAATCATTTGTATTAACAATTCTTTTGAATTCGCACACATATTTACACCAAAGCGACTTGCTTTCCAGTGTTGCGAACCAATTGGATAATAGGTTAATTTCCAACCTTTATATTCTCCATGTGCTTCCAAAAGGGCTTCAGCAATAGGTTTTAATTTAATGTTTCCACTCAATTTATTATTCAACATAGTAAAAACATTCTTGTCAAATTTACCAAATAAATCAATTATAAATTGTTTCTTTTTCTCAGGCGTAAGTTTCTTATACATATCCCTTAAACCTGATGCAGATTTCACCGCATTTCCTAATACCGAAAACATCTTAGTTGGTACTACTATCAGATAACCATGCTTTACGGCTGGCTCAATTTTTGTAACATCTTCTGGAGCAGGCTGCAAATAAGCAGGCTGTCCGCTTTTTAACATAAAATTATTAAATCGTGGGTCGCTTAACATATCCTTTCTTGATATAGCAAATAATACTCTATCGGTATTCATATTAAATCCAGCTATTAATGGCGCAACCGCTTTTAAATTGTATTGTTGCTTTACCAAAAGAATCTTATCAGCAGGAATTCCTGATAATACCATCATCTCTTTCTTTTCTTCAAATGTAAATGGAGATTTATATGAATCTGTAACATCCGTGGATGTAATATAAACGTTCTCAAGACCATATTGAGCAACTAAATAATCATAACTTGCCTTATGACCTTTATGCCAAGGTTGCCATCGTCCAGGATATATTGCAATCGTTCTCATCAATCTATCTTGTTATTTCCAACCATAATTATATGGTACATTTCTGTATTTTTTTCCTATTGCATCTGCAATTACAACAGGAATAAATCCCTCAAAATATTTTGAATCTGGTGTTTTTGCATCAATCATATAATGGTCTATGTCGGTTTCTGTATAACTTGATCTAAGTTGTATTATTTTTTTTATTCTTATAATTATACCTCTATGGCCGAAGTGAAGCTTGTCTCCAATTCTAAATTTTGCAACAACTTTACCCAATGATAGTTCGGCTTCAGTATTCTCTCTGATTTGTTCATTGTGTCCTGTTGGCATTCCCGGAAAATTTAATTGTTTATCAAATTTTTTGCCATCACCATCTAATAATATAACAGGAATCAATCCTCCAAAAGCTTTTCCATCTCTAGTATGTCCAACAAATTTATAATGATTTGTAGTCAAATCTTCATCATGAGGCCGTGTATTGAACGAATTATAGATCATCTTAATCTGCAATGTAAAATCTTCTATGGTCACAGTGTCTTCTGCGTGAAATTTTGCATTAACAGGTCCTAGCAATTCCAAGCCTGGTTCTGGTTCTTCCCCCGCTTCATTTATCATTTTCTTTATTTGTTCTTTAAGTTTCAGTTTAGATTCATCAAGGGGACCATTAAACATATCCAATTGGCCTGTTTTTTCCACCCAATTGTCTTG